>VMHT01189439.1_pt1 | contig 57010 bp, 75 predicted proteins | sample 4693611 | NCBI WGS metagenome assembly VMHT01 (sample SAMN12280063, study PRJNA550983) | marine metagenome | isolation source: seawater sampled from same location over 5 years 0.02-0.2 micron viral filtrate | place: USA: collected off the coast of southern California halfway between the port... ... | reverse complement strand
TGTAGATAACTCTATGTTGAAGCCGAATGCAGCTGAGCGTACTAGCTGGGGTAACGACCCGAAGTATCAGCTTATCTGGGCGCTAAAGTCATACCTATTCTCGTTCGGTAAAGTAATCCTAGGTGGCGTTAAACGCGAAATGCAGATGCGTTTGGCAGAGGGCGACACTACGCTCGCGAAACTTAGCAGCGTCGGAATGATGGGCCTCCTTACGGCAGCAGCGTTTATGCCGCTTGCAGCGTTGTCTTTGGAATTACGAGAAATTGCGAAAGCAGGTATTGCAGGCGTACTCCCTGGCGTAGAAGCAAACGCCCGTTACTTCCGTTCTGACAGAATGGATATGATGACTTACATGGGTGAGCTATTCGATCGAGGTGGCTTAGCTGGGCCGATGGCTATATTCGGCATGATTGGCAAGAGCGCTGAATGGGGCGAGTCTCAAGGGCTTGGCCCGATCGGACAAACCGCCAAAGCGTTATCGCCTATCTTTGGCCCCACATACGGATTCCTTGTCGACGATATAGCGTTAGGTCTTTACAGCGGTAAAGGCTGGGACGTAGTGCCTGCTCGGATAATCCCTGGATATAGTCTAGTACTTTAGGAGAAATTTATGAGCATCTTTACAGCACTACTAGGCCCTGTGGCCGATATTGGCAAAACGTTTTTGGCTAACAAGGCTGCTGAAAAGCAGGCTAAGCACGAAGCTAAAATGAACGTTATCCAGAACGACGCAGACTGGGAAGCGAAGATGGCCGATGCCTCTGGCAGCTCGTGGAAAGATGAGTTTTGGACTATAATATTAGCTGTACCAATATTCATGGTTGGCTACGCAATCATAGCTAACGACATGACAGTTGTAGATCGTGTGCGGCAAGCATTCTCAACGCTGAACGATCTGCCTGAGTGGTATCAGTACTTACTATTTATTGCGATCTCGAGTTCCTTTGGAATCAAGGGCGCATCAAAACTAATGGGAATGCGTAAATGACCGACCCAGAAACTAACCGACGGTTTGACCGCCTTGAAGCAAAGATAGACAAGCTGACCGAGGTGCTGACTAACGTGGCTCGTGTTGAAGAGAAGCTCATTGGTACAGACGCTCGCCTAAAGCGCCACGAGTTCCGCCTCGATGAAGGTGAAAAGAAGCTCGAAGAAGTTGCTGAGCAAGTAGCTACCAATAGTCAGGTCGTGAAGGTTGGCCAAGGACTTGTAGCATCAATATGGGCAGCATTGCTCGGCTTCGTTTTTTACTTATTTAGAGAATAGCAATGACAGACTTTAAGTACTTCAAGATAGAAGATTTCGACTGCCAAGAGACTGGCGAGAATGAAATGCAAGAAGATTTTATTCACGTATTAGATCAGCTGAGAGCGGCATGCGGTTTCCCGTTCTACATAACCAGCGGTTTTAGAAGTAAAAAGCACAGCGTTGAGAAGCGAAAAGCAGAACCAGGCACCCATGCACAGGGTATTGCCGCAGATGTCGCAGTACAAGGTGGCGCTCAACGGCGCGCAATTGTGGCTCATGCATTAGCGATGGGAATGTCTGTTGGTGTCGCAAAGGGCTTCGTACATGTAGATATCAGAAAGACTACTCCGGTCCTTTGGTGCTATTAATTACTAGCATTATATTAGTTCAGCTAATATAATCAGATAACATACAGGTGTAAAAATGGCGTATTCACAAACACTTAACCTTGTTGCAGGTGACACTCTGCCAGAGCTGACTTTTACGCTAAAAGACAGTCAGTCCGCAGCGTCTGGCAAAACGCTAGACGAAAATGACTCCGCCACATGGGCTCCGATTGATATAACAGGCGGCTCGGTAAAACTACGTATACGAGAGCTTGGCAGTACAACCGTGAAGAGCACACTCAACTGCACGGTAACTGATGCCACGAGCGGGAAAGTAGCCACTAACTTCCCCACTGGGACGCTAGATACAGCTGGTACGTTTGAAGGTGAAATTGAAATGACCTTTGCTAACGGCGGTATTCAGACTGTTTATGACTTGTTAAAGCTAAAAGTACGTAGTGATTTTGACTAATGGGTCCGAAGGCTAGCGTTACTTACGTAAAAATTACAGGCAGAGCTGCCTACCAGTTAGCAAAGGGCGAAGTGTCTTACACGGACATGACTGCTACTGAGATTAAGTTGGATGCGTATCCAATAAATCAGTATTTCGACAACCTGTTTAATTTTTCGGATGTAGCAGCGCTCTATACGCAAAAGACCACTTTAGACAGCTTGGGATTCACTGAATCTCAGGCCATTGCGTTAGCTAAAAGCGCAGTTGATAGCGTTGGATTTAGCGACTCAGTCACTTTGCTGGTGACAGTTATACGTGACTTTACCGATTCGTTTGCGGTGACAGACGCATCTGTCTTTACGTTTGACAAAGGTATTAGTGATCAGGTCGCTCTGTCCGAAGTAATAGATCGAGCATTTGATACAAGCAAGACAGACTCTATATCGCTCGGAGATTTATACAGCAGTACTTATGCCAAACCTGCAAGCGACGCGTTTTCGGTGTCTGACTCGTTTAGCCGAGTTGCGAATTTTTCCAGAGGCTTTACCGAAGCGTTCGGTCTGGACGAAGTAGTAAACGTTAGCCCGAACTGGGGCGTCGAGAAAACAAATGTTCTGTCGTTTTCAGACAGTTTTAGTTACGAGATAAGAGCTGGTCACAACGCTGTACTGAACACCTCAGCATTAAACACATTCACACTTAATTCATAGGATAAAACCATGATTAATGAAGCATTAAAACTGACAGGCCATGTAACCGTGGCAATCAACAATGAAGTGGTGCAAGAGATACCCAACCTCGTCGTTACGGCTGGCAAGGGTTACGTTGCGAGCCGCATGAAAGACACCACAGCTGGTGCTATGAGTCACATGGCTACGGGCACAGACAACACAGCGGCAGCCGCAGGTGATACCGCGCTTGGTACGGAGTCTGGACGTGTGGGTTTAACCTCTACCACTGTTAGCAGCAACGTTATTACTTACGTAGCTACGTTCCCAGCTGGCACAGCCACGGCGGCTCTTACTGAAGCAGCGATCCTGAACGCTTCTAGCGGCGGCACAATGTTGTGTAGAACAGTCTTTGCGACAGTCAACAAAGGTTCTTCAGACGCTATGACCGTGACTTGGGCAATAACCGCTTCGTAAGAGAGGTTTCTCATGGCAGTTTTATTTCACAACAATGCGACTACAACGCTGTCGGCGGGTGTTAGCGACTCTGCCACATCTATTACGGTGGCAGATGGGTCAGCGTTTCCAGCGCTTTCTGGTAGCGACTACCTTTATCTGACTCTTGAAGTAGACAGCGACCCGACGCTTAAAGAGATTGTTAAATGTACGGCTCGTAGCAGTAACACGTTGACGGTCGTTAGAGCCCAAGATAACTCTACTGCCCGTACCTTTTCGTCAGGAGATAAGTGTGAGCTTAGGCTTACCGCTGCAGGTTTAAACGATGTTGCAACACAAGCTGATACAGACACTACCTACACAGTGGGCGATGGCGGTCTAACGCAGAACAACTTCACCGATGCGGACCATACCAAGCTCGATGGTATAGAGGCTAGTGCCACTGCTGACCAGACAAATGCCGAGATACGCGCGGCTGTTGAGGCCGCAAGCGACTCAAATGTGTTTACTGATGCAGATCACACGAAGCTCAATAATGCGGGTACACAATCTGTTGTCACTACGGCTCCTACCAGTGCCAGTGGCTTTGCAAACGGACACGTCTGGTATGTAGTGAGCTAAGGGCCAGCCATGTCAATAAAAGTTAACGACAGTGGTACTCTTAAAGAGCCTACCCAAATCTTCGCTAAAGGTGACCAGGGGACGCTTTATGGCGTTAACTATGTGGTTGCCAACAACAACGGTACGTTAGGCACTGTCTGGAATGCTGTTTACGACACAACCAGAGACACCAGTACCATTTTTGGTACAGTTACAGCGTTTGACACTTCGACCAGCTATACAACGACTTATAGTACGAGCATTGGTACAAGCAACGCTACGACTACAGCGTTCAATACGACCACTACTTTTGGTACAAGCAACGCTACGACTACAGCCTTTAACACCACGACTTCTTTTGGCACCGCCAAAGCAACCGCCACGTCGTTCAACACAACGACCACTTACGGTACAAGCAGATCAACTACTACGTCGTTCAATACGTCGTACACTACATCGTTCAATACGGCTATCGTCACGTCGTTTAACACGTCGCGTAGCACGTCGTTTAACACACAGACACACGCACAAAGCTACCCAGCGTACAGCACAAGTTACCGTGTAACACGTATATCTGGCGGCAATATCGCTGGCTCTGGCACCCAATTCTGGTGGTACGGTAGTCAATTAAATTCCACAGCTTTAGCAGCCAGCACCACTTATACGACAGGCGGTTTTACATACCAGCGGGGCGCTACACACAGTTCTATTGTTGACGGTTATAGCGTCACGACCACACAGTATCGAATTAAGAGGCTCGCCAGAACCCGCAGCACTTCTCGCACCACTACTTATGGAACCTCTCGCGGAACCACCCGTGGAACCTCTCGCGGAACCTCTCGCGGCACGAGCAAAGCAACCACCACGTACCTCTCCACGTCTCGCGCCACTAGCACCAACAGATCAACTACTACGTCGGTTACTACGTCTCGCGCCACTGGCACCAGCAGATCAACTACTACGTCGTTTAATACGTCGCGGGCTACTGGAACAAGCAGATCAACTACTACGTCGTTCACTACGACTTTTGACACTAACAACACTACCGCGCATGACACAGGGACAAGTAGATCGACTAACACGAATCGGGATACGTCCACGGTGGTTTACGAAAGACTTACAGCAACGGGTAATGAGACCGAAGTAGGCAGTCAAGGCGCTAACAATCGCCGTTATTGGGATGGCTCACAGTGGACGGAAGACTAATGGATGATATAGCTCGAAAATTAGAAAACACGCTTGACGTAATTATGGAGCACTTTTCAGAAACAGAAGACCGTATTTCTGAACTCGAAGAGCAGGTGGCTCAATTGGTAAAAAGACTTGAAGAAACTAGCTGAGAATGACGAGTTTGGTAACCCCGCTGCGCACTTTTTCAAAAGCGGGAATGTACTGAGGAACAGAAAGAGCGACCAGTTAATCGCGATCAAGAAGCTGTTACCTGAGACGTGGAGAGGTACAAAGATCGAATATGACCTTTGGTACAACTTCAGCGACGGCAAGATACATGGCTACGTTTATACGGACTTGCTGACGAAGTTCATTTACCTAAGAGCAGCGAGTATAGAACACGCCTCTCAAACGATGCTGCAAGCTGCAAGCTGCAGAATTAACGCGGTTGGTGAGCGCTGGTTCAATGATATTGCTGAGAACAATGAAGACAAGTACCGACTACGATCGACTGGAGAGCAACATGACTTCGTTATCTTCCTCCCAGGTACGAACATATTAGACAAGGTTACGGACTGGCCTAAAGTCGAAAGAGCAATGGCCCAGGGCGCAAAGCTGAAGTGCCACCCGCTTACGTCGCCAACTGTGTACCAACATTTAGTACATAAGTACGGCGCAGAGAACATTATTGAAAAGAAGAAGAGCGGCAAAGCAATACTAGATCGAGCGGCGATTGTAGGCTGCTGTGAAAACAGTGAGATGGGCATTGTAGCCCTTGCAAAAGGTAAGAAAGTTTACTTATTCGGCAAGCGCGATGAGTGGTGTACGTACACGGCGATTTACAGAGCGTTGGAAACTCAAGGTGTTCTTCGAGCAGACCGCTTGAAAGCGCTTTTAAGTAGCGATAGTTCAGGGCTAATACCATCAAGCGCCGACCGTCATCGGGATAACGTGACTAGTTTTTTTGATCAGTACATAGGAGTTGAGCATGTCGCGCCCAGAAGTTTTAGTAGTCGAGTGCAACAGGCTGGCGTCGTTAACAGTTAACTCTGTAAAAACGAACATGCCTGACTGGGACTGTAAGGTGGTGCCCTACGTTGGAGGGTTTATACCCACAGCCCTGAAGAATCTTACAAAGACAGCGTTAGTCGTGAAGAGCGGGGTTATTTTGGACGTTCAAGATGGGGATATGCCGTCTTGGGAGCTGCTCGATGAGTATGACATTTGTTTAAGCCGTGCGGGGGTATTTAGCGATCACCCTAAACACAGTCAGGCTTATGAGCTTATCGGCAGCAAGATTGGTAGAAACCACTTAGACCTGAACGTGTTCATTATTAACCCAGCACGGTGGACTGACATACCAGCTTCAGATGTGGGGGTGCTACAGACAGCAAAACGTCTTCGCATGCCGAGACACATGAACCATAAAAGCGATGCGCTCATCGCGAATGTTTTGTCAGGAAAGCTGGCGATGGATTACGGAATGCTCGCCGAAAACGCTTCTATTTGTAACTACGTGGATGTGTTTGAAAAAGGTTCAGCCAACGGTAACGAGATGTTTGCCTACGCTTTGGAGAAAGCGTTGCCTTTTGCAGACGAGTTACCCGCTGTTAAAAGCTTGGCAGAGAGAACATTAACCCGCGCTGCAAAGTTACGAGTCGGGTTAGCAAAAACATTATTAGAGGACACAACTAATGAACATTGAGTATGAAGCAAAAATACTAGAGTTATATACGATACCCGAACAAGACGGACGCGAAAACGTAGTCAAAAAAGTGCTGTGGCAGGTAGAGTTTTTTGACGCCGATTTCCGTCGCGCAGTGAACAGCGAAGGTCAAATACTGACATACCTGAACACTGACACTCTGTCTGATTCATTTATCGATTACAGCAGTATCACCCAGCAGCAAGTATTGCAGCTTTGCCTTGATCGCGAAGGCGGGTCGGATTTCTTGGAACATCTACAAGGCGCACACGAAGCTAATTTATCAGCGCAGTACGCTGACCGATATTTAACACTGCGCCCAACGTCAGAACTGGCGGTCAGCTAATGACTATTAAGATGGCAAAGCAGGGTGTTTTTAGCACTAACCCGATGCGGGGCCACGCGGTGCCGCATTGGGAAACAGTGCGGGAGTTTTGCGAGTGGTGGAATGCTTCTAACAGGCCGATAGCCCCGCCGGACGAGGTCGTAAATTTAAGCGACGACGCTACTTCTTTTTGCTTGTTTAGAAGCGGTCAGTTTCAGGTTGAACTGTACCTGATACATCCTTGCCCAAACTTACCTATCCACGGACACCCAGACGTTGATGTGATCAAGATGCGCTTGGACACCTGGGCAGTAGATGACGCAGGTCAGTTGAAGCAGACCACCTACAGAGAGGCATCTGAGACTTTAGTTACAGGCGAGACTCATGGAGCAGGCGTCAATTTTAAAGGTGTAGCCCGTGATGTAGTGAACGGCGGTTTTGGGCTGCTCGCCTTCCAAAAATGGAAGGATGGCCTCACACCTACAACTGTCGCTGCCCGCTGGAAGGGGCCGACTGTAGGGCCAATGCAAGAGGATCTGATTCGCAGACTTACACCAGGGGCCACCGTAACGGATGGTTACGCAGACACAACCGGAGCATCATAGTGTACCTTTCAAAAAAACATAAACTTTTGTTCGTAGCAGTTCCCCGCACTGCATCTAACTCAGTTCAACACGCTTTGCAGAACGCTGAAATCGCTGATCAAACAGATATTGTTCGCTCTCTTAGCCACTCAGTGGATTTTGACAATATAAAGAAATACCACATGAGGCCATCTGTTTTAGTTGATACAGGGGTTATGACAGAAGACGAGCTTAAAGAGTTCCGCGCTTTTGCTTTTGTTAGAGAACCTTTTGAGAGATGGGTTTCAAGTATTTTTCTGGCTAGGTTCATTGGCGTTCTCGACAAACATCAAGACCCTTTAACTCAGATATGTAACTTGGTAAGGCAAACGTCACCGATGCCTTTTGCCGCTCATATGCTTACGGGTCAGAAATCAGACCGACCATTCAGCTACGAACAGTTTTTTTGCCACAACGGAGAAACAGTTGTGGACGCATACCGGTTCGAAGATGCGGAAGCGGCCACAAACAAAGTTTTAAGCGATACACTTGGTAAAAACGTGTCTGTTAATCTCCCCCACATCCAGAGAAATCCGACAGGGACTCCCGAAGAGTTTAAGCAACCTGTAGAGACGTGGTTGCCGTCGGACTGCTACGAACGAATGAAGCTTTATTTCGCTAAAGACATAGAGTTCTACAATTCAGTAGAACCACTAGATGGGTAAGTATTACGAAAAGAAGAATTGGCCTTCCTTCCCCGATGACATGGCCGCTGATCTAATAGAATGGTCGTTGTCATCTGAAAGAGCGATTCCCGCATCTAAAAAAGAGCCTTTTTCGATGCTTACAGCCCCCTGGTCGTTGCGTCAGTGGGTCGTGGAAAACATACCTATTGATTTGAGCGACGAATGGGTTGTGACGATTCAACGCTTCGACACTGATTACGCCCATTTTCACACGGACACGATAAGAAAATGGTCTTACAACTGCCTGTTACATGGTGAAGGTGCTGTCACGCGATGGAAAAAAGACATGGAGGGGGACGTGGTTGAAACAGTTAAATATGACGCAAACCGTTGGTACTTCCACAACTCAGCCGTTCCCCACAGTGTCTCGGAGATACCCAAGCAACGTACCGCTGTAACCATATACAAGATAGAGCCTGAAGTTGTAGGGACGCATCTGGCGACAGCCTTTAAGTTTTTAGAGGCTCACAGTAAAGACCCTTATTTTTACTACGTTTAGTGTTTAAAAGTATTAGCATAGCTAATATAATAAGTGCAAGAGGTTACGATGGTTTATTTTAAAAGAGAAAAATTTGCAGGCATTGCACCGGCAGTCAATCCTCGACTGTTGGCGGAGAGATTCGGGCAGATTGCAGAGAATATTGATTTTGAGTCCCAACACCTAAAATCTGTTACTGAAGATTCTGATACGTATTCGCTGCAAAATTCTGCGCGACGTTCTATATATTTCTACCGTGACACAAACTGGTTGGAGTGGAGCGAAGAAGACGTCTCTGTAGTGCCAGGGCCTATACCAGGGGATACAACTGATCGCTTGTATTATACCGGTGACGATTACCCGCGCGTTGGTACATACGCCACTTTAGTGGCTGGCAACAACGGTTATCCTAATACGTCTTATCGTTTAGGAGTTCCCGCGCCTTCCGCTGCCCCTACTGTCGTTATAAATAACACAGCCGATGACACCCTTACGCCCGATGACGTTAGCTATGTATATACGTTGGTAACTGCTTTTGGCGAAGAGGGCCCACCTAGCGACCCAAGCGGTGCGATAGAAAAAGATTCCGGTCAAACCGCAACACTTACTTTAGCTTCAGGCAGCTTACCTTCTGGTAACTATAATTTTGGCACTGGTTCAAAAAAGCGCATATACCGTTCCAATACAGGTTCTACAAACACGCGGTTTCAGTTTGTAGCTGAGGTGTCATACAACACTACTTCGTATACCGATAGCACCGAGTCTGCGCTTTTGGGTGAAGTATTGCCAAGTGATACTTGGATTGGTCCGCCAGATGATGATACGAACCTGTATCCCGATGGCCCGTTGCAGGGCTTAATCCCACTCGCACAAGGCGTTATGGCAGGCTTTACAGGCAAGCGTTTCTGCTTGAGCGAACCATTTCTTCCGCATGCTTGGCCGATCCAATATCGGATTACAACTGAAGAAGACATTGTTGCGATAGCAAGCACTTCTAATGGCGTAGTTGCTTTGACAGACGGTCAGCCTTATTTCATTACTGGTACTGACCCTAGTGCTATGACGGCGATTCGAATAGATCTGGCACAAGCCTGCGTCAATACGCGAAGCGTTGTAGATATGGGCGACTACATCATTTATGCGGGGCCAGATGGCTTATGCACAGTGCAAGGCGTTCAAGGAGCTGTTGCAACGCAAGGCCAAATTAGTGCTAAACAGTGGAACGATGACTTCAACCCAACCACTATTCGAGCGTTTAAGCATGAGGGCACGTACGTAGCTTTTCATGCTGGTGGTGGTTGGGTATACGACCCCCGCAATCAGGACGCAAGCCTAACTACATTGACAGTTTCTGGAGATGTTAGAGGCGGCTACCGGAACCCGAAAGACGGCCAGCTTTACGTTATTGTCGGAAACAAAATTCGCAAATATCGCGGCAGCACCACACCTAAGAACCTCAAGTTCAAGACTAAAAAGTTTGTATCACCTACTCCGATCTCTATGGGTTGGATCTCAGTCAACGCAAATGTTTACCCAGTAACAGTAAAGGTATACGGCGACGGCTCACTTGTTGCTCATTATGTACTTAGTAAATCAGGAGCAACATACACGCAGGCTACTACTGTGCCGAGCGGGGTTAGTAATGGCACTTTACAAGAACCAATCATGCGTATGCCCGCTGTTATTGCTCAGGAGTGGGAGGTTCAGGTAGAAGGGACAGACATAAATGAGTTTTGTCTTGCGCAAGCGATGGACGAGGTGCGCGGTACATGACAAACCCCACTCAAGTTCCAGGCATACCAAGACCACCTTCAACGGTAGATGCAGAAACGCGCGCCTATCTTACTGCTCTAGCAGAAGCCGTTGAGATACGCCTTGGTCGTCGAGGTGATCCCCTTGATCGAGCCGTTACCTTACGAGAGCTTGTTGCTGGGGGCCTTGCAGTCAATCTCCAAGGAAACTACTTTAACGAGGGTCGTACAGGGTTAGTCGGCTCTATTAGCCCTGCGCCTACTCCAGCGATACAAGACCTTAGCCCTCCTGCGGTTATTACTAGTCTTGCGGCATTGGGCGCGTATTCTGTTATTAATCTGAGTTGGGCTCCTATTGCTTCCGGCACTGGAGTGCTTACAGAGGTGTGGTCTCACACTAGTGACGTGCTTGGTGACGCCGTGCTGACTGCTGTTGTTAGTGGGTTCACATACACCGACCCAGTTGGAAGTGCGCAGACTCGTTACTATTGGGTTCGAGCTGTTTCTCAAGCTGACGTATTTGGCTCGTTCAATGCCAGCGCGGGAACAGCGGCCACAACGGCTGCGGACGTTGACTTTCAGTTAAACGTTCTGGCTAATGCAATTACTACCAGCGAGTTAGCTACGTCGTTAGCGACTCCAATTAGCGATATCCCAGGCATTAAGACTGACATAACAGATCTTGAAGGTCAGTACTCAGTAAAGATCGATAACAACGGTCATGTTGCGGGCTTTGGTCTAAGCAACACGACTACGACCGCAGGCCCTACGTCTGCATTTATTGTTCGTGCTGATAAGTTCGCGGTGATTAATCCTGCATCAACGGCTGATGGCCTTGGTACAACTACTCCGACAGCGGACAACGTACCGTTTTTCATTGACAGTGGCACCACCTACATCAAAGCAGCCGCGATAAAAGACGCGTCCATTACGTCAGCAAAGATTGGTTCATTAAGTGCTAATCAGATCTCTACGGGCACACTGAGTGCCGACAGACTTGCTGCAAGCAGCATTGGGGTAAATAAGCTGAACCTTGTTGGTACAGGAGCACAAATTAATTTGAAGAGCGCTGCGTCAGGCGCGCGAATGGTAATCCAAGAAGACAAAATTGAAGTTTTCGACTCGTCTAACACGTTGCGTGTGAAGCTGGGGAATCTCTAATGCCTTCAGGTATACGAGTTTGGTCATCTTCAGGCGGACTTCGCCTTGACCCAGGCGACAAGCAGGTTATGCACTATGCGTTTTATTCTGGGACGTTGACTGGTGGGGGCTCCGCTACAACTACAGTGACAATCGGTGGTGGGTACGACATTACTTCTGGCGACTGGGGTATCGACGTAACGCCCGTAGATTACTATTTAGAAGCTGTATCTACTTCTAATACCGTTACTTTAACAAATAAGAATCCTTCGACAGCAGGATACAGCTCTATCTTTTGGCGTATTAACGTATTTAAGTTGAATCAATAATGGCTTTTGGATTTCGTGCATACAACAGCTCTGGATTTACACAAATAGATGAGACTACTCAGGGCTATCAGGTGCTTGCGACAGGCACGGTTGCAGCGACCGATGCTTATACACAGGGTTATGTAACCATCCCAAGTAGCTACCCAGACGATATTTTGGTGGTGGCTAGGCCGAGTAACCCAAACACGAACGTGCAGTACCGATTATTCGCTAGGTACTCCGACATAACGCTTTCTAACGGCTCGCGGCAACGGCGTTGTTACATGAATTTTGCATATGGAAGCGTTGTTCTTGCTACGCAAGCGGCTGACTACGCAATTATCCAACGCTGCAGCTTGTTTGATGACACGCAGATTAGCGGGCAAACCCCCCCTAACTACGGTTTTAATGTGTATCGGTCAGATGGAACGCTAAGTTTTACTACAGAAAAACCAACGTATCGTGTGCGCGCGGCGCGACATCATGAGGTAACGGCAACTAGTTTCGGCGCTGCTACTTGGTTTACAGCGTCCAGCGTAAACGATCTCAAAAACATATATGCGTTAGCACACAGTTACGGTGGTTTGTACAGAAGGGTGTTTGGCCCCACTAATGACAGGCAGTACCAGGCTAAGTCGCGGCTAGGTGCTTGGAATTTTAACCTTACTCCTCCAACTTTTAGTACAGCTATTCAGAGTGTGGGCGGTGACACCATTTCTCAGACTACGTACACCCGAGTTTGGAAAGGACACAGGACAGAAATGGTAGGTTATGTCGTATGATTAAATTTGCTTTTGTGAATGAACATGGCGAAGTCGTAGCAACAGTACACCCTTCAGAAGATGGCGCGTTTACCGATGGTGAGCAGGTTGACGACGATACTGTGCGTAGTTTTGACTACGCCGAAAGCGATGCAGATGTTTGTGAAAACTGGTATTGGCGGGACGGTTGGCAAAAAGATAAACCTGCGCGCCCATCAGAATATCATTACTGGGCAAACTACCAGTGGAATTTAGACGAAGTTAATTTAGCCGCTGAAGTTCGGGAGACTCGTAACAGGAAACTGTACAGATCTGACTGGACGCAAGCGGCTGATAGCCCGTTGTCCGATGCTGCGAAAGCAGAGTGGGTAACCTACAGGCAAGCACTGCGAGACGTTCCCGCAAACTACACAACAATTAATTCCCTAGATGAGGTGTCATGGCCGACTGAACCAGGAGGCTAATATGGACCCAATAACCGCAATCACCACAGCTACAGCTGCATTCAATACTGTCAAAAAAATGGTTGAACTGGGACGAGACGTGGAAGACACGCTCGGCCAGATTGGCAAATGGTACGGAGCTATCTCCGACCTTAACGAAGCCGAACGCATCGCTAAAAACCCGCCGCTGTTCAAAAAGATAGTTGCTGGGAAGAGCGTTGAGCAAGAAGCGATGGACGTGTACGCGGCTAAGAAGCGCGCGCAGCAGCAAGAGAAAGAGCTGCGAGAACTGCTGATGTACTCATACGGCCCGAAAGGCTATCAAGAAATGGTGGATCTGCGTAGGCGAATTAAAGACCAGCGCGAGAAGACTATTTACGCGCAAGCTCGTAGACGGAAGAACGCTTTCTGGATGACCCTGCAAAGCGCCTTAATCCTGCTTTTGAGCGGAGCCCTGTACCAAATATTTATGGTTCTTTACACAAACATCCAAGCAGTAAACAACGCATAGGAGATAACCATGCACAAAGGTAAAGGTAAGCAGTGTGTTTTAAACCAGCAAAGTAAACCAAAAAAGAGAAAGAAGAAGAAGGTGAAAAAGAACTATGGGTACTAAGCGGAACTACAAGAAAGAGTACAGCGAATACCATAGTAAGGCTGACCAGAAGAAGAACCGTGCGGGCCGTAACAAAGCCCGTCGGACTGCTCTCGCCAAAGGTAAAGTGAAGAAAGGTGACAAGAAAGATGTTCACCACAAGGACGGTAACCCACGCAACAACAAGCCTAGTAATGTGAAGGTGGTTAGTCGAAAGAAAAATCGCGGTAAGTACAGATTTGCATAACGTTGATGCATTTAATGCATTGGTCGCATATCGCTAGCCCACGTATAATTGCGCCTCAATCAACCAGAGGTAAGCATGATTCTTTACGTAATAGCTTTTGTTCTTGTAGCTTTAGGCGCGATAGCCAAACAAGATCTTTAGTGTGCCACTTGGCACACTGAAAAATAATGTAAAATGAAATATGTAGTAGTATCAATAAGTTATGCGAATCAGTAGTTGTATTACAGATAGACATAAATATAGCTAAAAGCATTGATACAGAAGGGTTTAGAGGTGATTTAGGTACAGAATCCCTCTCTCTCCGCCATCAATCTAGCCCTTGTCACAGCTACGTTTCCGTGTGAGCATACACTCACTGGCACACGGATGGCACACTGATGGCAACGATAACAAAGCGCGGAAAGAAGTGGAAAGCTCAGATCCGCATCAAGGGTTACCCGCAACAAACACAAAGTTTTTTTACTAAGGCAGCCGCCGCTTCATGGGTTTTAAAAATAGAATCCCAGATGGACAGTCATTCGTGGGTAGACGTCAGCGGTACGCGGTCTACTCACATTGATTACTTGGTCGACCGATTAGTAGCCGAAAATACTAAGTTTGAAATCGTTACCCCTGTCCCGAAGATGGGACAACTTAATCAGATCAAAAAATATTTTAGCGGTGTATCGATACACGATATGACCTACGACATGGTTATGGATTTTGCAGCTATGCGCTACAAAACGATTTCCGCTTCAACGCTTCAAAAACAAATGTACTACTTGCGTCAGGTCGTAGAAGCCAGTCGGATCACAACTCAAGAGAATGTTGTGGCGCAAGCTATCGACGAGCTGAAAAGAAAGAAGGTGATCAAAGGCAGCGTGTGGCGTACGCGTCGGCCAACCCCGTCTGAACTAGAAGCACTGAAGTTTGAGTGCGGCATTTATAAAGGCAGTAATGAAAAACCTAATTGGCTGTGGTACGCGATCGATATAGCTGTTCACTCTGGTCTACGCCAAGGGGAAATTCACGAGTTAAAATGGTCTAACGTGTGCTGGGAAAAGGATCTTGTCCGCGTGAATCGGAAAGATAAAGACTCAGAAACAGGCAAGTCTTGGAAGGAAGTACCGCTTGTGGAGGGCGTGAGAGAGGCGTTGCTACGTGCACAGAATGATCTTGGGCAAGGTGATTACCCTTTCACTGTAAGGACTACTGCGTCGATTTCTGACAAATTTGCCAAGATGACTAAGAAGCTGGGGATTGACGACCTGCGCTTCCATGATTTGCGTCATGAGGCGATAAGTCGGATGTTTGAGAGGGGGATGCGAGTTGAACAAGTGCAAGTTGTTTCGGGACACAGCTCACTTGAACAACTCTCAAGGTACGTCAATCTCCGCGCGGAAGATTTAGCTGGGATGTGAAGTATTTAGCAATTTCTTGAGTCGGAAAAAGATACTTTTTACCGCGCCGTACATGAGGTACGTCTAGTTGGCCGCGATATATCTGCTGATACACCGACTGTTTCTTGATCCTTAATAGATTGGCAAGTTCTTCCAAGTCCATGAACGGGCCGTACTTCTCTAATAAGATCTGTTCCACCGAGAGTTGCCTCCTGCAACGAATATGTGTGTAGCTAATATTAGTCTAGGTACTGCCAAAGTCAATCGGTAATGCTGTTGTTAACTTCTGTCTCAAGTACGGCGAACTTTTTATGTATGTCTGATTCTGGCGGTAAGTCTTCTTTTTTGTAAATGCGACCTTCTTTTTGGCCCTTAATTTGGACCATATAAATGCTAGCTCTGGGGTGGTCTTTTGGCGGGCACACATGAGTGAACCACGTAGCATTCTTGTTCGCGCTATGGGTTTGGTAAGTAAATACGCTAGAGTCTGTTTTTACCCAAAAAGAAGATGGGGGGTGAGTATCGTAGTATTTTACATTGATTTGTTTTGACAGATTGGCAACGTCATATTTGATTATTCGAGTTCTAGTGTGAGGCAAGAACTCTTGAACGTTCGGGTCGATCTCAACAGGATCAACACCCAAAAAATTAGCAAACTTAATAATTGCCGCAGGGCCAAGTTCAGTAATAGCGTTAAGATAATGAGATACAGCGCTTTGTGACCAGCCAAGTTTTGCCGCAGCTTCAACTTGCGTAAACTTCATCTCAGCTTTCTTTTGGTCCCAAATAGCGCGTAAGTTATTCACAGCCTGTGGCAACTCGTGGGCTTTTTTCATGTGCTCTTCCTGAGTGTGTTTGGTTGTAGATCCACTCAGCTACCTGCTTCCGTGGAATACTTTCCTCTACATAGTTAGATTTATATATATTAGCTGCGAACTCGTCAACTATTATTAGTGCTGAATCACCTACACCTAATATTAATGCTACTGATGTACTGGCTTTCATACGCTCGAGCCACGCACATTGAAGCGCTGATAACGAATGGCGGATCACGGTCGTGTCTTTCTTAGGTAGAGCTTTGACATACTTGTACTCTACGAACAGCACACCTGCAGGGCCTGCATACATGGCGTCGGGCACACCTCCCGTATACGTGTCGTGGATTTTCCACTTGTAGACGTCGGGTGACAGAGCGTTATGTATGCTTCGTACAAAACTGTGCTCGTTCATAAAGTAAATAGCCCGTTTCGGTCAACGGTGGGCTAGGCCGTTGAATCAGGACGCAATCCCGCGCCCTTGACCTGGAGGAATGGCTACTACCCGTGCTGCTCGTAAAGACCTTCAGCAAATCGGTAGTCTTCTTCTTTGGTCCAGCCTGCGAACGATACATCTAGGTTCAACCATGAGCCTTTGTCGTTGCTTGCTGGCACAGCTTGCATGGTCCATAAGCCAGCGAAACGATCGCCGCCTTTCATACCAATCTGGCTGTTCCAAGTTTTAGAAACTCTGAGTTTAGTGTTGGCAAAGTCCATGATGACTGGGCCTTCTAGCTCGCCAGTTTCAGCATCCTTCAACACCAACATGTGTCGATGTGTAGGTGAAACGGTGTAGTCATCAGGTCTGCCTGTTGCCTGTATAGCTTCTTCAGCCGCAATTGCTGAGCCGTAACTACCAAGTAAGCCACCACCTGCGTCACGGTTTTTCCAGACAGTGTATTCACTGCTGAACGTGATGCTGATGATGTGGAGAGTGTCTGAATAGACTTGATCCGTGAGTGTGTTGTAGAACAAACCTACCTCTGCCCCTTTCACAAACTTGGGGTGGTTCTTGTCTACTTCGTCGTGCATTTTCTGCAGCAACTTCAATCGAGGGATCTGTACTTCTGATCCTACGTTCTCGTTACCACGACCAGCGCCCATTGAGGCTGCTACGTGTGCTGGTACCTTGTCTTCTTTTATTGCTAACGCTGTGCTACCCATATCGATTGTTCCTTGTTAAATGTCAGTTGTTAAGTTTTACGGTTAAAGTTTTCGGAAGTTGACGCGTCTTACGCTACGAGGTGCTACGCCAGGGACAACTTCGCCCATCTTTAGCAGCTCTTTGTAAGCAGTCGAACTCACACGTCGTTGAAGCAAGCTGAAATCCTGAGTACTTGTGACATGCTCATAGAGAGCATCCCAGTCAGTAACTTCGGGCACAGTGTCTTCGTTAATCGACACAGAAGCGTTTTCATTTGCTGTTCTTGAAACCCCTTCTGAGTCCATTTTCTTGAGCAGGAGAACGTCTACGTATTTCTCTTCTCCACGCAATTCTTTTAGCTGTCTATTTAGCTGATCCATTTGACCTTTAAGGTCAGCACGATGGTTGATTAGTTCAGTGATGCTTTGGTTTTCTAGGCTTGACGCCGCTAGTTCTACTACGCTCATGATGCGATCCTCCGGTTTGTGTGTAGATCTTTTAGTACGGAAAGAAGGTTTTCCATCTTCCCAGTTTTGGTTTCTAGCTTTTGGTATACATCGGTTTCCCATGTGTCTTTGGCTGCAATTTGAATGACCTCTGTTTTTTCTGTTTGACCAGCGCGGTATATACGTCGGTTGAATTGGACGTAGTGTTCGGCGTTGTATGTTGGTGATGCCCAGATAACAGTTTTTGCTTTGGTCATGGTTAGGCCGTGTCCTGCTGATTGGGGGTGACAAAACACCACCTGCAGCTGGCCTGCTTGCAATCGGTCGACGATTTCTTTTCGTTTGGACGCTGCTACAGATCCATCGATTACTCCGTATGTGATGCCCATTTTTTCGGCAAGCATCGTTAATTGCTCACGTTCGTGCTTCCAGTTGAATGCAACGAGTGACTGAGAACGTTCTGCAACTAGCTGCATTACTAGCTCGTAGCGCTCTGCGTGTATGCCTTGAGCTGTGCCATGCTCGTCATAGATAGAACCAGTGCAGAGTTGCAGTAGTTTTTTGACTTTAGCGCCAGCATGCACAGCGTTGATTGTTGTCTGTCCGGTGTATAGGACGTTGTCCTCGGCCAGTTGTTCATACTGCTGTTGGATTTTCTTGGGCAACGTTACGTATACGGTGTGTACGCTTTGGGCTGGCATGTCGATACAGTCAGTTAATTCGTATCGAATGTTGATGTCGCTAAGTGCAGCGCCAACAATCTCTTGTGCATCTTCTTTGTCATGCCATTCGTTAGCGAAGCCATTAAAGCTAGATGTACATACACTGCTACGAAACGAGTAGAAGCGATGGCCTAGGCGTTCACCATCGTCAACGATCAGTGTCGGGTGCCAGATGTCCGTTATCGTGTTGCTGTTTGGCGTACCGGACATTGCGATACGGTTGTCAAAGTGCTTCGCAATCTTTAATGCCGCTTTGCTGCGTAGTGAATCTTTGTTTTTGAATGCAGTGAACTCATCAATAACCAATGTATTGAAGTTTTCTAGGAGATCAGCATTCGCAGCTATCCATTTGACTGCGTCGTGATTAGTAATGACAACATCTTCTGTACCGAGGAACGCTTTCTCACGGTTCTTGGCGTACGCGCAAACGTACGTTAGGTCAGGCGTGAACTTTTCAATGTCATCACCCCATGAACTCTCGAGGATCGACAAGGGTGCTAAGACAAGTGTCCGTGTTCCGTTGTCTTTGATTGCATCAAGTACGGAACGTGTTTTGCCTGTACCTGGGTCAGATGTGATAAGGCAGCGTGGGTTACTATTAATGAAGTCAGTCGTGACTTTTTGATGCTCGAATGGTTCGTACATAGGTCATCACTCATTGATGGTTGATAATATTAGCACAGCTAATATTTTGAATCAAATGCGGATTCTTCTACCGCAACTTCTACAGTTATTTGGCCAGTCGCCAATACGCCATTGAGGTTGGCACTTGCAGTAAGCAAGTCTGCTTTCTTCTTCAAAGCCGTAGTGGCCTGATACTTTGATTTTCTTAGGTGTGAGCTGTAACAACTCACGCTTTGTTATGATCATTTATTAGCCTTACTAATATCAGTGCTCAATAAAAACAACAGGTTGATCGCTGGACCAGCAGTAGCCACAAGAAGAACAGCTGTCTGTTTTACCTAGTTGCTCGGGACATACAACACCGTGCTCGACGTATTCTAAGTCTCTTGATTGGACAACATGAGCGCTGAACTCTTGGTCCCAGTCATCACTGAAACGTATACGGAACCTATCGCTGTGCAAGCGGTTTACGTTGTTGATCATATTACCCAATTGAGAATCTGCTGTGTGATGCGTGTAGCCAAACACGCGTAGGTTCTCAAATTGGTGTAACCATAACTGCCACTGGACTATGTATCTGCCGTCGTAGAAGTCACCCAGGACATGCAGTCGTACAACAAAACCATCTGGATGCTTGTCGTTAAGCTCTGTGAGTTGCATCTCTAAATACCCAATGAAGTTATGGTCGTTGTGATCAAAACGATGAGCGAACGGCATGTTGTCACCGTAGCAGTTGTCCCACTGCTCACAGTCAGATGGGCATGTAGCGCGTTCTTCTAGAGACAGCGAGTACATAGTCATGCCTTTCCACATTTTGACAGATACTTTATCGCCCAACTTTTTGTTTTGTTTGCCGCGCTTTAGCATGTTGAGGCTTGGCGGCTTGACGCCTTTTAGATATCTCGTCTGCGGGGGGCGCAGATTTTTTACTGGGATTAGGTTCACGGCTGAGGATGTCATCGAGGATCTCCTGTCTGTATTCAGCGGCTGTTATCCGATCGCATTTCGTCATGATCTTGATTTCGGACTTCTTCAAACGGTGTGTACTCCACACTGTCGCTTCTTTTGGGTCGGTTACGAGCTTGTATTCGACTGCGCTCCCATCGCGTTTGTAGTACATTTGCATCGTCAAACATCTCCTTTATATGTCCAGTAAGTAGCTCTTTATAGGTCATCTTTTGTCTCCAACTGATGCACTTCGTCGGCTAGATCCAGTGCTTTGTTGATCGCGGTTAGTGCTTCGATCTCACGGCCCGAGGCCAACATGGTGTGCATGAACTCGATCTGGAATCGGATACGTTGACCGTAGGTTCGTGATTCGTGGCTAGCGCTTATTTCTTTCATTGTTTTTTCTCCCGTTGCGACGATCTCTGTAGGCCTGCTCTTTGTCTTGGACAATGAGGAAACCTCCATAAGTGAGCAAAGCAAACAGCACAAGCACGCTGCCTGCGATTATGTATTCAAAGGGTTGCATCATTGTGTTCGTCCTCATCTATTGGTTGGTCGTCTGGTTTTTCTTCTGAGATTTTTCGAAGGAATGTAAATATTTCGAAAAACAAGACGGCGTTTAGTAATAAACGGAGCATTAATTAGTCCTTAAAATTGATGGTTAGATACTTTTTTATGCGCGAAAAAAAGCCCCATTAAGTAAGGGGTACACTTAGTGGGGCAAGACTTACATCGGAGGGGAAGTAAGTTGGTTAGTCGACGCCCCAATGACACTCGGGGTGGTCGCCTTTACGGTATGAACACCACCTGCAGCTGTCTTTGCTAGGTGTCGGATCAAATTCTGTAGCTGTAGTCATTATGACTGCGCGCTTGTGCCAGCCTGGAGCGAACTGCATAGCTTGCTCTCTGCTGTATTGTTTCTTGGTAGTCTCACCTTTATCGAGATACCAGAACTCAACTTGTACGAACTCGAGTTGTGGGAACCTAAAGAACGTACCAATGGCGTAAAGTAAGCCTTGTTGGCTGTGCGCAATTTCGTTGCCCCACTTTTTGCCTGTTTTGTAGTCGATGACTCGTGCTGATTGTTCGTCCTCGTGTACAAGTGCATCCAGTTTAATACGAGCCCATGTAGCAGCTTCCATCCATCCGACTGGTTGCCAGTCAAGATCAAAGCCCCACTCACCTTCTAGCTCAACCTTTGCATCGATGAAGCCAGCGCGCAGTTCTTCGAATTCATTCTTAAACTTTTTGCATGAGTCGGGGAACTCGCCAAGCGTACCGTTGACGTAGTCTTCTGCTTCTTGGTGAATCATGGTGCCGCGCTCTGCTGCAGGACCAGAAGGCTCACGTATCTTCTTTACTTTTTGGATGTACGAACGATACGGACAGTCTTCGTAAACTTTTAATGCAGAGTAAGACCAGGCCCTGAGCGGACCTAGCTCTGTTGGCTTTTCCATTGGCTTGTTGCCATCTGGTCTCGCATCCTGAGTAAGCTGAACCATTTGAATCCTTCTATTTTGTTCTATTTTATTAGTATAACTAATAACTAAACCGTAAGCAATTTACGGTCTTGTTCCGTGAAATATGATTCCTGCAATCGCTTGAGTTCTAATTCGTTTGACTGCCACGTAGTAACAACTCCGCGTATTGGATTTGTATCTCTAGCTGCTCCGTGTGGGCGTTTGCGTTCTGTCTCAATGCCGTTTCTACTCATGCGCTTTGTAAACTCACGTTGCGACAGGCGCGGGTTTTGCTCTGTCTGTACGTGGAATACCGTACGCAGATGCTCCATTGGGAGAACCATATATGGGTGCTCTGCGTGAGCGATCCATGATTTAACAAGTCGTTGCGCTGCTTCAATCTCGTTGGAGTGCAGTACAGTTGCTGTGTTGATATCAAGAATGTCAGTGAAGTAGCTTAGCTTGCCTTCTTTAAGTGCCTGACAGAACTCTTCAAACACAGACATTGATACGTTACGCATCTGTTCTTTAGCAAGGTTGTTAATTGCAGTCTTAGCTAGGTGCGCATCTACTTTGTACGTTTGCATTATCCCAGCGAATTCATACAGTTCTTTCTCGAGTTTTCCTGAGTCTAATTGCTTGGCAATGCCTGGGAACTTTTCGAGCAGCTTCTCTTCTTGTTTGGGTGCAATGTTGTACCGGCGATCACCAGTCTCGATGTTTACTGCGTCTACCCTGTTCGTTAAGAACAGATAGTTGGTGTAAGACTCAACTTCTACTTGATTGGACCGCATACCACGTATTGTGATCGTAGGCTCAGTGATCTGGTTCTTTAGTTTGTCTGCCATCTTACCTGCGCTAGATGATGCTGATGCCATATGGAACTCATCAACCACTAGAAACAGCGCGTCTCGCATATACAGATTGAATTGTTCTTCCATGCTTTGCAGAAACTTCATGGGTACATGTGGTGTACCGAATAGCCCTCTGAGGATTTTGGAGTAGAAGACACCTTTACCAGTGCCTTGTGTGCCTGTCAGTACCCAGGATACGCCCGTCTTTTTACGCGTCTGGTAGATGTATGCTAGCCAGTTAATAAAGCGCTCGTATTCTTCATCACCATTGCCAAGTATGTGGTAGATGATTGTGTGTATCAGTGGACAGGTGTCCTTTATCCGTTGTCCGTGGCCTATCTCTAACGGTACTTGCGGCGTCTGCGCATTACGCACGTAGTCGCTTTTTTGATACGTGTTGACGTAGTAAGGCACTTTGTTGAAGTTAATAGCTTCTTCATTAGATGTCGGGTCAAAGATAACGCGTCCGTCTGGTATGAAGTCAGGCGGTACTTTGCCGTGATTCATATAGAAGTCTTCGATGTTCATCTTACTGATGGGGGTCAGCGGATATTCTTTAGCGAACTGTTTAGTGTTTGGGTCATACACGCCGTTGAAGAAGGTGTCAGTTGAGTAATCGCGCAGTACAACTGGTTTGACTGCATGTCCCACTTCTTCTAACCGCTCTTCGTAACGTTCGAATATAGATACGTAAAAATCTTTGTCGGCTTTCTCGATCTCAAACAGTGGTTCGTCTTTGAAGTTGTACATGTACGTTGGCTTGGACATGTTGAAGTAGTACGCGCCAGAGTCTCCGCCGTTGATGTTGCAACGTATGTATGGGAATGAAGTCTCGTCAACAATGGCTATAGCCATCTTGTCTGGATTAGATAGGACTTCTTCTGTTTGGTTATCAATGGTTGCTACGCGAATCTTAGTTTGGCGTTTGCTGAAGCCTGCTGCATCGCGCAACGTGTCTTTGTGCTTTTGCGCTTTCTCGTGGCAACGTTGAGGGCTGATGTCAGACATCAAGGATGCTAGGTCAAGTGTCGGTTGCCCACGGTCTACTTTAACTATTCGATCATCGTCGGAATCAAATGGGTCTAGTCGCGTTGATTCAAAAGACGGTGGTGCTATGAATATGATCTTTGAGTTGTCAGCTACTGAAGTGTCTAAAGGGTACTTCAATGATTGCCCGTTTACAGACAGCTCCATTTGTTCGCTGAATACATCAGACTCAAAGTTACAGTCTTGTAGCCACAGCTTTACTGATTTTGCTGGCATGGCTACTGAGAGGAGCATAAAGATATGCATAGATATCTTGTCGCCTTTAAGACCCAAACTTGCTGAGGCTTGCGCGACGTAGCTTATGTCTCGCAACTCAATAGGTAGTTCTGCAACTATTTGATTGGCTAGAAACGTAACGTCAGTACTAGATAGTTTATCGCCTGTATCTACAGATTTTGGTAAGCGCACGCCGTCAATGTCGAGCACGAGTAGGTTTGTTAACTCGGTACGGTTGGTCTGTCCTGCACGAGATTCGTCTACTAAGTCACGTTTTAGGTTGCCCTTTAGTAGGCAGTGACCTTTTGCTCCGTGATCTCTAATAAGATTCTCAAAGGTTTGTAAGCCGTCAGCATCAACAGATAAGTTGTATTTATGTGACGTAACTGCTTTTACGTGCGGGTATGGTTTGAAACCGCTACCTTTTGAGTAGTGCTTACTAAGCGGGAGACCATTAGTGGCCTCAAGAAAGGTTATTCGCAATTTAAAGCTCCTCCTGAGCCTTCAACTGACGTACTTACTGCAAGTAGGCGCAGGTTAAGTAGATAGGCGTCTAGTCTTCGGGCTTGTCATACACCTCTCGCCGATCGATTTTTATGTCGTGATCAGCGTCAAACGCGAGGCGAACTTGGTTTCTGTCGATTTTTGAAACTTTGACCGCGAGCAGAACCTTGTCGTCTTGGTGAACAACGACAGATTCATTTAGTTTTCTGGTCAAAACGAGTCTCGACATATTACTTACTGTACTCTTTGGCGTATCCGCCTTCGGCATCTAGCGGTAAATCGGGTGCCCAACAAGGTGGTATACACATGTCGGAGATAATCTTCTCCATTGTAGCATCAGGCTTAATATTAGTACCAGTAATAATTATTTCGTCGTGTACTGTGAGTGCAACATCGTGTGTCTTGTCGAGTCGTAACATGCTGTCAGTAATGACTATGCGGGCTAACGCTTGGATTACGTTTTCTGTTATGCGTCCGCCGTACGTGTACTCAGTTTTACGTGAGTCGTACATAAGGCCTTGGCTGGTAGAACGTAAGTTGTGATACCTGAGCCCTAGGCCATTTGGCAGTTGTAGAGTGTTGTCGCCAACAGTCAGTGGCCCGTACGTGTTGCCCCAGTTGTCTGAGTGCATAGTTTGTTTGAGTAAGTCCTCTAGTTTGCGCCAGAGTCTTTGTATACCTGAGTATGTACTGCGGTATGTATTAACAATTTGTTTGGCTTTTTCTAGTGTGAAGTGGACAGGTGGTCCCATAGCTCCAGCTTCTAGCGTGTCTTTGAATTTTTGAGCGCCCATACCGTAACCAAGACCCAATATAGCGGTCTTGCCTACAAATCTTTCGATTGGGTCGTCCTTTTTATTGATAGGCCGTTCGTAAATCTTGGAGGCGAAGTTACTGTATATGTCGTCCCCGTTACGGAATTGTTCGACTAATTCGCTTTCGCCAGCTAACCAAGCAAGCATACGGGCTTCGATGTTGGATAAATCAGCAACAAACAAAAGATGGTCGTCAGGTGCCACAATGCATTTGCGTAGCTCACCGCCTCGAGGGAGGTTTTGCATGTTGAGCTTGTCGGTGCCGCCAAAACGTCCGGTGTGAGCCGCATAATATCTAAGAGGGACAGGTAACCAGTCGTCTTTCCATGCAGCTTCCAAGAAGCGTTTTGCCCTGGTCTCGGTTAAGCGACTCTTTGTGGCAATGCGTGCGTCCCATACATGCTTGAACTGTGGGTACATGTTTTGCAGTTGGGTAAAGGCTTTGTCGTTTTTACCAAGGGCTGGGATGTCTTTGCCTGTCGTTGGGCTAACCTTTGTTGGTGGTACGAGGCCAATCTCATAAATATACTCAGCAAATTGTTGGTTAGAGCTGAGGACTTTGCGGTCGACGCCTGCTGCAGCGATGGTCGTCTCTGCGTTCTTGAACTCTTGTTCGTGGTACTTTGCCAGTCGTTCGCGGTCAATCTTTAGCTTGGGCTCGCAGAACATGCGGCATGTGAGATCGATTAGATCAAGTTCGTTTAGTGGCATTTGGTTAGTCCACTTACGATAAATAGCGTAAGTAAGATCGACATCCTGTATGCAGTAGCCAGCAATAGCTTCTTCTAGTTCAGGGTCTAAGTCGTAAACACCTTTAGCATTAGCTAGCTCTTCACCTTTACGCATTGTTTCGTCATCGGGGAAACAGCGTATTGATACGTCTTTCAAACGAGCGCTTTGCCCTGGGTACAACCCGCGACTCATTGCAGCGGTATCTACGTAGTACTTTGGTATTAGTCCGTAATACTGCGTCAAAATATAAGCATCAAACGGAGTGTTGTGACATACCAGCGTTATGTCGTCCCAATTCAGGGATCGAAGCGCCTCTTCGCAATCGTCTTCGCCATACCACTCTGTTGCATCATGATTTATCTTGATGCCTACGCCCCACACTTTGAACAAGTCGTGGCTGACGTATTCCATCGTAGTCATTTTAGTTAGCGAAAGGTTTTTGTCGTAATACGTTTCGAAGTCAAGAGTCACTAGCATTAGAAAGGTAGCTCCGAGTTGGCGTCATTGCATTCGTGCTGAGCCATGACTTCGCCTTCGATTTCTTTGAAGCGGGCTTTTAGCTCGTTATATGCTTGAGGCATTCGTGATTTCATCCATACCGCTGTGTAGGTATGGAACTCGGGATGCAGCCTGTCTTCGTCAAGGCTAGGTATGTTTTGAAAGTAGTCCTTTGTGTCCATTTAAGCGCCCTCCAGGGTGAAAGATTTCTATGACTTTTAGTTTCTTTTTGAACGTCTTGAGTTCTTCGTGGGTAAACACATAAAGGTTGCGTTGCATGTCACATGCTAGATAGGCGGTCTTACCTAACTGGTTTTGTATGAAGTGCCCTTCTTCGACTGCGCCTTCTATGTCTGTCCAAATCTCGCTCATCGTTCTATTGTTGGGTGCTCCAACTCAGATTCGATAAGGCGCTCGATGTACCAGATAGCCTTCCGGAGATCTTCGATTGGTTTACCTTTGTAGGACATGCGCCAAATATATTTGAGGGCGTTACCTTTGCAGTAGCCTTTGAAGGCATCGTGTGTCATTGACTCTTTGATAGCCTCGATGCACTCGATGTTCCCAGTGTTGTAGTGCGGGGGTGCGTTTACTGGGTCTGCTATTGGGGGTTGGTCGTAAGGATCGAAATAGTTTTCGAGATCGTGGGAATTGTTGGACTTAGTTACACGGTCCCAATCACGTGGTGTTGCGTCATTAATACTCATCGTACTCTCCTAGTAGAGCGAAATAGTACTACCGCTAATATATTAGTTCAAGTATTACAGCTGGATGTACGTCGTCTGGCCCCAGGGGGCTTCGTGACGTTCTGTTGAGACCCATAGAACTGGGTACATTGGTTGATCACCGAAGTCGTGTGACTCGAGGTCGGTAAGATACACAGCTGCTTCTACATCCGGATAGTGTTCGTTGATGTAATCAAACGCTGGGCTGAACGCAGTGCCTCCACCGCCCTTTACGGGCGTCATTGGAAACTGGTCGTCAGGCATAACTTCGTCAACGTGTGCGACTTCTGTATCTACATGGAGAATGGTCATTTGAGATGGTCGTAACTCTGCGTGAATAGCTGACATTTCGCTCATGAACTGCTCCCAGTAGTCAGCGCATGATCCTGAAGAGTCGATGATAACTGCAACGTGACCTGCAGCTTCGCTGAGCATGCTTGGTAGATACTCGTCTTCGCTGATGTACGCGCGGTTTGGCTTGCGCCAGCTGTAGTCGTCTCGGGTGAGCGATGTGCAGAACGGCCAGAGTACGGTTCGCCAGTCGACGACAGGTTTGACGATGTCTTGAATGAAGCGTTCCATGCTGCCTGGGAGTTTGCCTGCGTTTTTGGCAACTTCTGCGGCTTGAGTAACAGCTACTTGCCAGTCGGATTCCATAGCAGCGTTGCTACCAGCTTGTACTTGGCCAGCGCCTGCATCCATGACCATGCCCCACGGGCACTGCTTGGGTGGGTTGTCTTTGTCGATCTTGTTGTAGATAGCTTCGGCAGTCATGTTGTCGTACTGCTTATCAACGAGACCACCTTCGGGTAACACAAAACCACAATCGATAAGATGGCTGTTGATGGCGAAGTCAGTAGCGATGTTCCACATCTTGGCGTCACGTTGCTGTCGACGAGTCATATGGTTGAAGACACAGTGCATGACCTCGTGCGCAATGAGACCTTTGCGTGTAACGGTGTCCAGCTTACCGATGAACTTACTGTTGTAGATAAGCCGCGTACCATCGGTAGCGGCTGTATCACAGTTGTCATCGTCTTGTACCAACTTGAGCTTGAGCGCTAACGTACCGAAGAACGGTTGATCCATTAGCAGCTGAGCCCGAGCTTTGAGCATGTCGCTTTCAGCAGACATATTAGCCTCCTAGCATTTTGGCTGTGAGTACGGCTTGGTTGGCGATGGTTGGGTCGAAACAAACTTCTTCTTTGATTGCAGCAGCGCGTTGTGCCCTGGTCACCTTGGCGTGCATCTTTTGGATCTTGTCATTGGGTATGAGTGACTCAGCTGCTGGCCATATTTCTAGAAGCTGCTTGAGTGTTGTGACGTTGTTTACCAGATCATGGATACTGCTCTCATAGTTGCGTCTGGCTACTGTGTAGTCTTCGTCAGCTTTTTGGTGCGCGTCGAAGTACTCAATGATTTGAGTTTTGTCTTCAACACGCAGGTCATTGATCCATACAGTTGGATCACCCCATCGATGGCGATCACCGTCTACTACTAAGTAGTTAGTGAGGGGGGTATCGAACTTAACGTTGCAGCTTTTGAAGTCACGATTGGGGGAGTGATCAACAACGCCAGCCAATGTCTTTATACGCAAGTCGATGCCTGTTACAGATTCTCTTGGTGTATGGGGCAAGATGTTTTGTCCGTAGCGAGTACTTGCATTTACTTCACGTTCTTCGCCTAGCTTTTTGATGTCGCGTAGATATGTTTGCTCGGGACTATTTGTTACTGCGGCGCGGACTGCGGCTACGTATTCGTTGTTTGGTTTGGGTGGAGGGTTTGCTAAGTCGTACGCTTCTTCTGCTCTACGACGGATATCGTGTCGTAACTCGTTGGTCATTCTTACTGAAGCCATGTGTATTCTCCTATAAAAGTACGTCTGCGTTTTCTTGAGTCCATTTGGTGAAGTGCTCGGATTGCATGAGCGTACGGTCCTTCGCAAGTGCGTCACGAAGTACAATGACCTGATACTCAGGTGGCATGCGTTTCGTGTATTTCATTACTGCTTCGAAGTTGTTTTGATCGACGCGAGCCGTCAGAGCGCCACAAACTGCATACAGTACTGATGTTCCTGTTGGAACTTTGGTGGTGGTTGGCTTGGCGAGGATGTCATCGATGTCAGGCACTTCGGTGTATATCTGCTTGAACGCGATGTATTCGCCTGCGGCACCGTCGCCTACCAGGGAGGAGACGCCGTAAAACTCATCGGCCATGAATGGTAGTTTGCGGCTGACGTAATCCCAGGCACGAGGCGTCGGGAACGCGTTTTGGGTGGCGTCTGCGTCGCTGAGGAGCTGCGGGCGATAGCGCAGGAAGCTCACGATACTTGGATCGATGGTTGCGTTTACGGCCCATGCTACCCAGTCATCGATGTTTGCTTCGAGGGTGAAGTGACTGAAGCGGTTCTTAACAGGCGTCGGCATCTCGTGAACGGCAGCGCGGTCGATTGCGCGGTTACCAGCTGCGATGAAGATGGTGTCTTTGGGAACTTGATAAGTACCGATCTTGCCGGTGGTGAGTAACTGCAACAACGAGTTTTGTGTTGCTTTGGGTGCGGTACTAAGCTCATCGATGAAGATGATTACAGTGCCTTGGTAGTTGGTGTCGGGGTAGTCTTCAGGGACACCGTACCGAGTGCGGTACGTGCCGTCTTCTTGCTCTACAACTTTGAGGCCGCCGCGTACGTCGACTGGGTCGAACAGGTTGGCGCGTATTTCAAACAGTTTTGCATTGAGTTCTTTAGCTACGCCGTAAACAATCTCGGATTTACCTTCGCCTGGGCCTCCCCAGATCATTGTTGGTAAGCCAGCTAGTGCATTGGCTTTGATCTCTGCTGTGAGATCGGATGGTCGGATAGTCCTCATACTTTGTCTCCTGAATGGGCTGTGATTAGTGGTTCCATTGATGATTTAAGTGCTTTGAACAAGAAGTCGTCTTCTAATTGTTGTTGCACGTAGTCGTCGTATTGGTCGTCTGGGTTGGGTTCGGGTTTAGGTGGAAACAGTTCGTCGTCGTCGTACTGCGGTCCGTCGGTGATACTGCAAGGCATGCGGCTCATGATTCGTCTCCTTTTTGTGCGATTGAGCGCTCAACTATGTCTTCAACAATGCTGAATGCGTGCCATATTTCGTGTGTTTCACTGCTTTCCATGGTTGCAATGCAATCGTCGACATAGCAATCAACTGCGGTATTGAGTAAATCCAACGCTTCTGTCTTAGTCATGATTCGTCTCCTGTGAGTGCAAGAGGTAGCTCTTCTTCAAGCAAGTTAGCTAACTCAGTTATTGTTTCGACATGGGCTCGCCAGTCGTGGCTGTGAATGTCCATTTGCGTGTACGCTTCCCAAGCGCCAATCAAGTCGGCTAACGCGCATCGCATGATGGTTCGTTGTTCGTTGTTCACGATTCGCGCTCCATTTCATCGCTGTCGCAGAACACACAAGGATGTACTTCACCCATGCCATCAGTGACGCCTTTACCGTCGCACCATCCACAGGGGTATTCTTCGCTCATTACTCTTCTCCCAAGAATGTGAGAGCGAGTGAATGAAGCGTCGTTTCCTGCTGCGCCGAGAGACGCATGTTCGCGACAATGGCCAGAAGCTCGATGTTCACGGTCCGTTGTTCGGAGTAATTGAGTTTTACTTTTGACTCACGAAGCTCGTCGATAAAGAACTTATTAGGCTTACGTTTGTGCTTAGACATGATGTCTTTCACATCGAGGTCGAGCAGATCAGCAACTTGGTTTGCGTAATCAGCTGTGACGCCACGCTTGTACCAATAGGTGAACGAGCTTTGATGCACACCTAGTTGTTCAGCGAGTGCGGTTCGGGTTATATCTGCGTTAGCAATTGCAGTTTCGAAATTTCGGCCAACTTTTTGTTGGCGATAGTTGGTAGAGGGCATAACTGCCTCCTGTTTGTTGGTGAGTGATTAGTGGTCATGTTCTGATTTGATACATGTTCATTACGGGCCCTATCTTTGACGTGCTTTCGCCACCACATTGATTTAGGGGAGCGGCGGAGCAAGCATCAGAACTTAGTACCGCAGTGACCGCTGCGGCGGAGCATCCCAAAAAGGCTGGGAAAATGCGGACCCTACCCTGAATTAGTCGTCACAAGAGTCGCAGAAGTAGGCAGCTTCTTCGGCCGCTTCTGCCGCAGTCTTGATACATTCGTAGTAGTAGGTATCACCGTCGTGATGTTCAGCGGTGCAGATGTACCCTAGTAGATTTACGTAGTGGTGAACGGGTCCGTAGACGAGGTATTCGGAACCATCTTCAGAGTCGGCTTCTATAACTGACCACATTTGAGATTCTTGGAATCCAGCACGCTCCATTTCACTACGGTTGTCGTAGTAGTCACCTGTTGGCGTTTTTAGTTCTTGGAATGGGAATTCATAGTTATATTCTTTACTCATATTTATGTCCTATGTTTGGCAGGCGACCACGGATTTGAACCGTGACTAAGGCTTTTGGAGAACCCCGTGCTACCGTTACACTAGTCACCTATTGTTAGTTGTTTCACTCACTAGCCTGTTTACGTTGCCAGAAGCGGTAGTTGCGCTTTGGCTTTGGTGGCTTGGGTGGTGGCTTTGGTTGTGCTTTTTTGGCTACGTACAAGAACACTGAGATGATTGCGCCAGCGATGAGGCCGCTCATCATGCCTGCGAATGTGCCTGCAAATATCCAGATCAAGAAGAATGTGGCACCGACGTCTACAAGGATGTCGGCTTTGACAACGTTCTTGATTCCGAACTTGAGTAATAAAAAGATGATGCCGATTGCGGCAATGATTCCAGTAACAAACATAATTTATCTCCGGTACTTGGTTGATAGGGCTAGAAAGAAAGTGTTGGCGTCGTCGCAACGCTTCGCTGCCCAGGTAAACAAACGACGCAACGCGTCGCACCCGGCTGCAGCTCCAGACGACGCATGCAATTTGGCGTTAAGTAACAGTTGTTCACGGGTCATTACTTCACCTCTACTAAGTCGTCGATGGTTAGGTTTTCTGCTAGGTATGAGCAGTCAAAGTCTGCGGAGAACAGCTTTACGGTGCCGTCTTCGTTGTGCACGCAGTTTTGATCCTTGTCTACTAGGTAAAACTGTACGTCCCACACGGCTAGGTAATAGTTGTCTGTGTTCATGGGCATATGTCCTTTGTTAGATTTCGTGGCAATCGACTACGTTTTCCCAGCGGACTGTATGTAGTCTCGAGTCGTCGTGGTGCAAATGCTTTAGTTCAACAATTGATCCATCTTTAAAGTGGATGGCTACTTTGTCGTCGAAAGAAACGTTGGGGAATAATGCTTCGTGAATGGTCATATGGCATATGTCCTTTGTCATTGGTTCGTTGTCCGTTGCACACTGCCTCGCTCGCTCCGCTCGCGATGATAGTGAACTCCTAGGCACACTGACTTCGTCAGTGATGATAGTGAGCACACTGCCGTAGCCCGTCGGTCCGGTTGGGGCGTTGGTGATCGGAGTAAGACAACAAGACGAGCATTAGCGAGCGAGGCGTCAGCAATAAAAAGCGCGAGCTTGCGAGTGCATAAATGCTTGAAAAAACCCACCACACCCGAAGGCGTGGCAGGAAGGGGGAATGTCTAAGCGGCCAAAGATTCCCAGTCGGCGTTCTCTTTTTCAGCGTCCATTGACTCCATCTCTTCGAGGATCTGAGCAATAATGTCGAATGCCTCGTCGAGGGTTGCGGCAGAGCGCTTGGTAACCCAAGGTGCGGCAGGATCATCATTCTCTGGATCTGGCATCTTGTCGTGATACAAGTGCAGATCATCGTGCGATGGCAAGTACATCGTCTTGCGCTTGAGCATTGAGTAGAACTTCTCGATCTCTGCAAAGTCTGCCAAGACCAGTTCCTCCAGATGATCTGGCGAGATTGGTTCGATGCCGTACTCGTCGCAAGCATCAGCGTAACAATCAGTGCCAGTGCCGCCGCCAAGGTTGTTGTCCCAATCATCAGCGCTGTTCATCTTTTCTTTGAACGCGTATGCAGTCCAGATGCAGTTGTTGGCTAGCTTCTGAGTGAAGCTGACAATCGCCTCTGGCTTGCAGATGATCTCGGCAGGTACGCCAGTCTCTTTGGCGCGTGCGTTCTCTGCTTTGCGGTGGTTCTGCAATGCAGTGAATGTCTTGCCGAGACGGACAAGTGGGTTGGGGTGATCGATGCCCTGCGCCTTACGAGCAATGTAAGAATCCTTGTTGGATTTCTCAGACATGCGAGTAAGAGTCGCGTCGATCAATGAGTTGCGGTCGGTAGCTACCACTGGGGTAGCCTCTTGCTTTTTAGCTTTAGTCATATCTATTCTCCAGTTTCGATTTCTAAAAGATTAGTAGGGCTAATATCTACAGCCCCGTTTGAATGCCAATCGGCTTGGTCTTCTTCGAACTGATCAAGGATTGACCAATTCACTGCGTTGAAATTTAATTCACCGTCCATAATTAACTCCCGCTATATTCCCAAACATCAATTGCAGCAGACACATTAGTTGCATCTGCCATGAGTTCTACATCGCCAGAGGTATCGGCAATCACTACCGTTACTATACCGATGCAAGCGTTTTGGAATGCTTGCTCCGGATTCTCTTTGATGTAGGTGCCGGTCTTGCTGAGGAACTCGCGCGCTTGTTTCGTGCGAGATGGGGTCAGCTGAGACTGGACTGCGGCTTTCGCCTTACTGAATAATTTCATGAGCCCTCCGATCTTGAGCATTGAGTTCTTGCAGTTCGCAATACAGTTGGTCGCGAATGCCGTCGATGTTTAATTCGATGGCGCGCTTGATACCGATGCCGAATAAGCACCAACCAGTAACCATGCCGCCAAGAAATAAAAGAGTGCCGATCATTATCTGTACTCCCTTGCTAGGTCTCGGGCGCGATGTATATCGCTGTACCCGAGAAGTTTGTGGAAATGTGCAACGCGTTCCTCGTAGGTCATGTGTTGCACGGGTGATTTAACGGATGGACGCTTTGCCCATTCCATAAACATAAAGTCACGTCGATTCATGTTCATTGCTCCAATGTAAGATGAAGGCAGAATTACCCTCATCAAAAAACACGCAGACAACTGTCCCTGACAGGGGACAGTTATTCGGGTTTACCGCAACCACTCCAGTAGATGAATTGTCGCTATGGGTAATGCAGGGATTGCAATACACATAACGGTGATGATGACTAGTGCCTTAGCGAAATCGTGTGTCATATCAGATCAACCCTCCAGTGGCAGTCATAAGTTTGCCTAGCGACTCTCCATGAGTTGGCTATGGATCGCTTCCAACCCATCTCGAGGTTGTAGTCATACATGGCCGATTCGATTAGGTCATGTATGGCGAGGCCAATACGATGTTCATCGTCTACACTAGAATCTCGCAGGAGCAAGTCGTAGTTTGAGTGGAACTCGAGTAGGCGCATGATTGAGTCTGGGTATGTGCCGTAGTCGTCTGAGTATTGGTGGCTCAGCAGATCGTGAATGGTGACTTTATAGCCAGCTGGTGGAGGGGTTGGAACTGCATCGCAGAAGACAGGATCTGCATCAGGCTCAACCCAAGGATCAACGTCTATAAATTCACAGTGCAAGGGTGATGTGAATCCATCACCCAACATATCCGAATTGCAAATTGGACATTTCATAACACACCTCCATTAACGTTAGTGCCATATCTGACGGCAAGACCACGCTTACGAGCAGAACGGATCATGTGGCGAGTGCCAGTAGACTTACCAATTGGAAAGGCGATCAGTGCATCTGCGTACTCAGCCATTTGGATATTGCGCAAAGGGCCAGCTGAGCGTCCATGCGTATCCCAATCAGCAGGGAATCTAGCAATAGGGAAGTCCCACTCATGGGCAAATCTCTCACCGAGTGTGTCAGCACCACGGGCGCAACCCGATACGATTTCGATCAGCTCATGTGGTTTGTTTTGCAGTAGATGCAAACAAGCCTGAGCGAGCTGTGGATAATCACGATACTCACGAGAGCCAGCGATAATTACCTTAAACATATTAAATACTCCGATGTTTGATGGGACAGAATTGCCCCAAATCAAAGAAACAACAGACAAACTGGCCATGAACATGGACAGTTGTGAACGGACAGTTAACCTTTGTCCGTGGTTTTGGTTAACAACGGAGTGAAATGTGTGCCACCAAATGAAATGTGTGCCGCCTGCGTGCCGCTTGTGTGCCACCAACGAAAAGGTAAGAAAGTCAGCAATGACGTGGGCTAGAGCAAATGTGTGCCATGTGTGCCACCTAAATTAGTCTTATTGGTATTTTAAAAGTCAATATTAGTAAGTGTAATAATATGTAAGTAGGAATTAGGTGACACACATGACACACATGACACACACTTATGTAAGTCATTGATATGTATAGAGAATAATGTGTGCCACAATGTGTGCCACCAAAACCCGTTCTGTAAGTCGTGACACACACCCCGTCGGGCAAGGGACGCGAGCCTCTGGCGAGTGGCCGTTGACCTATGCCATATGACCTTTGTCCGTTGATCCATTAGATAAATTGCTAATGCGAGCTACCCCTTCGTTAAAGGTTACCGGACGTGCGTTATATATTAATGGGCAGATGACCTCTGTCCCCTGTCGGTTGGCAGCGGGCATTGGACATGTGACCGTGGCCAGATGCAAAGGGGTTACTGGCAGACAAGGTTCCGAATAACGGACATGTAACAAGGTTCCAATATCCGAAATCGGGATAGCCGTGGCCGGACTGATGGGATACGAAGATAATGGGTGAGCGATTTGGAATGCTTTTTTCAAAAAAATTTCCCAAAAAATTCTTCATAAACAATTAGCTATGCTAATATGCTCAACCATGACATTAAACACAAAAGTGTGTCCGTCATGTAAACAGACTTTGGATGAGTCGGAATTCCGCAAAGGACGCAGCACATGCGCGACATGTAAAATCCAAAAAGCTAGTAGCGGAATTTCATCGTCTTATGAAAATTTCCTTCGTAACTTATGTTCCAAGAGCAAGTCTAATGTTACGAGAGGACTGCGCGACCCTCATGTCACATTCGAAATCAAGCCAGAAGATGTTATCGCACTATGGGAAAAGCAAGACGGAAGGTGCGCCATATCCGGTGTGTACCTTACACATCACGTCGATGGAAGTGGTAAAAAAGAGTACAACGCCTCCATCGACAGAATCAATGGAGATAAGGGTTACACGGTTCATAACATCCAACTTGTCGCCTACCGCATCAACATCATGAAACACACCCTCTCAGAGGACATGTTTTACTGGTGGGTCAAGACAATTAACGATTTTTCTTGTGATTAATTATTAGTAGAGCTAATATACAGGATGAGCGACATTGAAGTAGTAGCGATTGACGGTCTAGATGCCGCAATTATCGGTTCCACAGTCCGAAACGGCCGTGAAGTACTTGCTTACAACTACGACAAAGCTATCGCAATCATCATTGCCAACGGTTACTCAGAAGAGTACGCCGAAGAGTGGATCGCAGAAGTGTCATCGCATGATTTCGATGGCGCGCCTGCGTTTGTGTATTTTGACGACGACCAAGAGTTCTATGGATCAAGCGCACCCCCAGGAGCAACTATCCACTGACCTAGTCAGTGAGCACACTGAGTTTCAGTCGCACATCCCTTATATGGGTCTGTCACTGAACGATCTTACGGTGCAGCAAGAAAAGCTCGTCACATTAATTGCTAGCGGCATGACTATCGCCGCTGCAGGACGCGGCGCAGGTTATGCAAGCGCACAATCTGCCAGAGAAGCGTCTCTCAGACCTGCTGTGCAACAAGCATTGCAATACTTCCGTGAGCAAATGCGCGAGGAAGTTAAGTTCGAGCGGCAAAACGCTCATCTAATGTATATGGACGCCTACCAAGCGTCGGCAACAGCCACTGAGATGAAAAACACGGTGGACTCACTTGTGAAGCTGCACGGATTGGCTCAGCCAGATACTGCTGTGCAGGTGAATGTGAATATGAATGCTACATCCAAGCAACTCGAACGGCTTAGCGATGAAGAGCTGCTAGAGATTGCTGGTAAACAAACTAATTACTTGGAGCCAGATGCCTCTTGACAGAAGACATCCCCAAGCGGACCTGTATTAGGTGTAAGAAATTACACCCTGAGACTCTCTATTCTGAGTCCAGTGGGCTCTGCGTCTACTGTAAGGCCGACGACGTTGATGCACTCCCAGAACCATCTACTACTGACGAGTCTGAGTCCGAGACAGAGGAGTTATCTCTTGAAGAAAAAGCAAAAGCAGAACTCGCCCTCCGTTTCCTCACAAGAAAACGGCTACTCCCTTTTGTCGAACGTTTTAACCCAGATTACCAAGCTGGTTGGGTCCACAAAGACATATGCAGAAGACTCGAGCAATTCTCTCAGGACGTATCTGAGAAAAAGTCTCCAAGACTTATGCTCTTTATGCCGCCTAGACACGGTAAAAGCACACTGGCGTCAGTTGCGTTTCCAGCTTGGCACTTGGGCAGACACCCTCAACACGAATTTATCAGTTGCTCTTACTCAGGCTCGCTCGCAATGGGGTTCAGCCGTAAAGTACGTCAACTCCTACGTGAACCGACCTATAAAACTGCCTTCTCTACCAGACTCGACCCAGATTCGCAGTCTGCTGAAGCGTGGCTTACTACTAATGGCGGGGGTTTTGTTGCTGCCGGTGTTGGTGGTGGTATTACTGGTAAGGGTGCTCATATCCTTGTCATCGACGATCCGGTAAAGAACCGAGATGAAGCAGAATCCCAAAACGCCCGAGATTCGTCTTGGGACTGGTATACGTCTACGGCGTACACCCGTCTTGCCCCTGGTGGCGGCGTGCTGGTTATTCTTACTCGTTGGCACGATGACGATCTTGCGGGGCGACTACTTAAAGCAGCAGCTGACAACGGCGAGCAGTGGGAAGTCGTTAACTACCCAGCACGGGCAGAAACCGACGAACAATTTAGAAAGGCCGGTGAGGCACTTCACCGCGAACGCTACGACGAGACAGCACTAGAGCGTATTGAAAAAGCAGTTGGCCCCCGTGATTGGTCAGCTCTTTACCAACAGAATCCTGTGTCAGATGACGGTGATTACTTCACTAGAGACATGATTCAGTACTACGACCGAGATGAAGTCGACTATAGCCAGATGCGTTTCTACGCGGCGTGGGACTTAGCGATCGGTAAGAAGGATCGGAACGATTTCACTGTAGGCATGGTGGTGGGCGTCGATGAGTACGACCAGTTATTCGTTGTTGATGTGGTTCGCGGCAAGTACGACGGCTTCGAAATTGTTGAGCGGATACTTGACCTCTACGAAGAGTGGAGGCCATCAATAATCGGCATCGAAAAAGGACACATCGAGATGGCCCTCGGACCTTTTCTCGAGAAGCGCGTGCGCGAACGCGGGCTTTATGAAGCCTACTTCAAGGACCTCAAGACAGGACGCAGGGACAAAGAAGCACGAGCACGAGCTATCCAGGGACGAATGCAACAGGGCATGGTTTGGTTGCCCAAAGACGAACAATTTACGGGCCCTTTGGTAGCAGAGTTATTGCGCTTCCCGAACGGCGTACACGACGATCAAGTGGATGCACTGGCGTGGCTAGGTCTAATGATGACTGAATTTGCCACATACCAAGCACCCGTTGTCCACGTTGCCTCTTGGCGCGATCGTCTCCCCTTCCTCGGTAAAGAGGTACGAAGTAAAACAGCTATGGGCGCTTAACCATGAAAAAGACAACAAGACTCACCCCCGAGAAGGAGCAGCAGATTGCTAGCTTTCAGTGGGATCGATACGTAAGAGCACGAGATCACGGCCATCTTGAATATATCTACATGGCCAAGAAGTGCGATGACTTCTATCGAGGTGATCAGTGGGACGAAGACGACGAAGCGATGCTTGAGTCTGAAGGTCGCCCCGCTCTTACTATTAATACGATACTCCCTACTATTAATACGATTCTTGGCGAGCAGTCCACACGCAGAGCGGACGTACAGTTCAAACCGCGAAGAGGCGGCGATCAAGCTGTAGCCGAAGTGCTGACTAAGGTTTACATGCAAATAGCCGACAACAACAAGTTGGATTGGGTCGAACAGCAGGTATTCAGCGACGGATTAATAATGGACGGGCGTGGCTATTTCGATGTCCGTATGGACTTCAGTGATCACGTTGAAGGTGAGATCCGGATAACCGCCAAAGATCCGTTGGACATCCTCATCGATCCAGATGCAAAAGACTACGACCCTAAGACTTGGAACGAAGTGTTCGAAACTAAGTGGATGACCCTCGATGACATCGAGGAGCACTACGGTAAGAAGAAAGCTGAAGAGCTACAGTTTATTGCCGAGAACGGTAACAGTTTTGGTCGGGACTCGATTGAGTATGAAGAGAACCGCTACGGCGACGTTGAACCAGAAGACGACATGTTCGGCGCTACAAATGTTGATGACGATGACTACCGCAACATTAAGTCCCTACGAGTAGTAGAACGCCAGCACAAGAAGATGTCGCGGGTCACTTGCTTTGTAGACCCTAACACTGGCGACCAACGCGAGGCACCTGACGCTTGGAAAGAGTCAAAGGTCAAGAAGTTCGCTAAGCAGTATGGTCTGAGCGTTATTACGAAGCTCAAAAAGAAAGTCCGCTGGACTGTGACATGTGACCAAGTTGTATTGCACGACGATTGGTCTCCATACAACCAGTTTACGATTGTTCCGTTTTTCTCATACTTCCGACGAGGACGCCCGTTCGGAGCTATCCGTAACTTAATCAGCCCACAGGAGCAATTGAACAAGATTGCATCTCAAGAGCTGCATATCGTTAATACTACAGCTAATAGTGGCTGGATGGTTGAGAGCGGCTCGCTGGTAGGTATGACGCCCGATGACCTCGAGGAGCATGGCGCTGAGACCGGCCTAGTACTTGAATACGCTCGCGGCACAACACCACCAACGAAGATCCAACCTAACAGTATCCCTACAGGGCTAGATCGCATTGGCCAGAAAGCTGCGATCAATATCAAAGCTATATCAGGCGTTAATGACTCGATGTTGGGGTCGGACTCTGCGGAAGTGTCTGGCATCGCAATGCGCGAGAAAAGCGCTCGTGGCGCAATCATGATTCAAGTGCCACTAGATAACCTGAAGAAAGCAAGACAGTACCTCGCAGAGAAAGTTCTCAACCTAATCCAGACGTTCTACTCAGAACAGCGGCTTATCCAGATCACTAATGAATCTGATCCAATGAAGCCCCGCGAAGAAATAGTAGTCAACGAGATGACGCCCGAAGGACGGATCGTTAACGATCTCACCATCGGCGAATATGACGTTGTTATATCTACCGCCCCTGCACGCGACAGCTTTGACGAAGTTCAGTTTGCCGAAGCACTTAATCTGCGACAGGTCGGCGTGGCTATTCCCGACGACGCAATCATTGAGTACAGCCACCTCACTAAGAAAGGTGAGCTAGCTAAGCGGATTCGCATGCTAACTGGCATTGAGAAATCGCCAGAGCAACAAGAAGCAGCGGCTATGCAACAGCAGGTCCAGATGAAGCAAGTACAGCTCGAGATCGCGAAGCTGGAAGCTGAAGTTAAGAAGATCTCTTCTGAAGCAGCAGTGAACATCGCCAAAGTACAAGACATAGCTGACGTAGATCCTCAGATCCGCTTGCAAGAACTGCAAACGAAGATGGAGATGAAGATGCAAGAGCTGCAGCTGCGTAGAGAGTTGGCAGATCTCACCAACACCACCCGTACTAACCAATCAGAAACTAATGCAGCAACACGCATAGCAGCTACCGCTATGCAAACGGCTGCGAAGCAAGAAAAAAACAAAACCCCAATAGGAGATTGATATGAGCAAGAAAGAAGAAGCAGTTGAAGATAAAGCAATGGAGTTTGACGTAATGCCTGGAGCCGACAAGGTCGAAGACGATGACGCTCCGCAGTTAGATCTTAATTTTGAAACCCCTGAAGAGGAGCCAGAAGAGGTTGCTGAAGAAGAGGAAGTTGTGGCAGAGGACGAGATCGAAGAACCCACTGCCGAAGAACCCGAGGAAACTGTGGCCGAAGACGAAGGGGGCGAACCCGAAGCACAAGCTGAAGAACCCGTAGCAGAGCAAAAGCCCGCTAAAAAGCCAATGGTGCCAAAAGCCCGTTTAGATGAAGTATTAAACAAGCAGAAAGCACTGCAAAAACAGATCGATGACATGAAAGCGGCTCAGCAGCCTGCTCCGGACGCCCCCGAAGAGTTTGATTTCGCTTCAAAGGAGATGGACTACCAGAACCATTTGTTGGATGGCGACGCAGAAAAGGCCGCTTCAGTGCGCGCAGAGATACGTCAAGCAGAACGCGTTCAGATTGAGTACGAAATGACTCAAAAAATGACCGACACGGTCTCGAACAACCATCAGGCGAACGCTTTGCAGCAAGCTGCGGCCGCTCTCGAGGCAGATTTCCCAGTTTTTGACCAGAAAAGCAGTGCTTATGACGAAGCTCTGACTACTGAAGTTATCGAACTGCGTGATGCCTTCATGGTTCAAGGCGCAAACCCTGTTGCAGCACTCTCGAGGGCAGCGAAATTCGTTATCAACGAGAATAATTTGGTAGATAACAGCGAAACAGGCACGACTTTGGGCGCAACCGACGAAATGTCCAAAAAACGCGCAGAAGTTAACAAGAAGTTGAAAGCAGCTGACGCTCAACCACCCGAAATGGGCGGCGAAGGCGCAGCGACTCGAGGCGAGAAGGCACTCGACCTGTCTAGCATGACCGAAGAAGAGTTCGACGCCCTACCAGAAGCAACGTTAAAACGTCTTAGAGGCGATATTTTATAACGAGGTAACTATGCCAGTTAAAAAAGACCCAAGATTGGCCCGAGCTGGAGTCTCGGGCTTCAATAAGCCAAAAAGGACTCCTAGTCACCCCAAGAAGTCACACATTGTTGTGGCTAAAGAAGGTGACAAGATCAAAACCATCCGTTTTGGCGAACAAGGCGCATCTACTGCAGGCAAACCAAAAGCTGGTGAGTCTGAAAAGATGAAGAAGAAGCGTGCTTCTTTCAAGGCTAGGCACCGCCGTAACATTTCGAAGGGTAAAATGAGCGCGGCCTATTGGGCAAACCGCGTTAAGTGGTGAGACATGAAGACCCGCATCCATGTCAACCAACATAACATCCGCGCTAACAACAAGGGCGCAGACGAGCCCGTACTCACTGTTAAAGACTATAAAGCTAATCGTAAGGTCAATAGAGCAGAGATTGTCACAGCAGGGGGAAAAGTCGTTGCCACAGTTGTGTACAGCCCAGATAAGCCCCTCTCATGTGGCGCTAAAGTCTGGATCGAAACTGATCTTGAGGTAACCGTGTAATGGCCAGAACTGACGAAGCTAAGTGGAAACGTATTGTCGCAGCTGTAAAAGCGGGTTCGAAAGGCGGCAAACCAGGCCAATGGTCAGCCCGCAAAGCCCAACTGGCAACGCAACGCTACAAGAAATCTGGTGGCGGGTACTCTGGAGCCAAAACTAAGGCTCAAAAGTCTTTGTCCAAGTGGACTAAAGAGAAATGGGGTACTAAATCAGGCAAGAACAGTACTCAAGGTAAGAAAGCTACTGGCGAACGGTACTTGCCTAAGAAGGCTCGAGAGGCTTTGAGCAAGAAAGAGTATGCCAAGACCAGTGCTAAGAAGCGTAAAGACACCAAAGCAGGCAAGCAATTCAGTAAACAGCCTAAGAAGATAGCTAAAAAGACAGCCCGTCATAGATAGTGGTTGCATTGTAATATTAGCTGTACTAATATGATTTTTACGTCCATCCCTACGACATGGGGTCGGCCCGTAGCCGTAAAAAACGTACTCCTCGCCTGCAAAGGCGTTAAACCTGCCGAGGTCGCACCTCGTAAATAAGCGCTAGTTCGTTGTCCCACGATACGGGAATACGGATTAGCCGCTCCTTTAAGTCGGCTGATAAGGCGGCGCGTGCCGCATAAATTATTTCGTCAATTTAATAGGAGGCCATCATGGCTTTAACAAATTTCGGTACGCTTACAGGCGACCAACTCCAAACTTGGAGCCGCGACTTCTGGAAAGTAGCTCGCAACCAATCTTTCATCAACCAGTTCGCTGGCACAGGTTCTAACGCTATGGTTCAGCGAGTAACTGAACTTACTAAGAACCAGAAAGGCACTAAAGCTAACATCACTTTGCTAGCTGACATGACTTCTGACGGCATCACCGGTGACAATACTCTGGAAGGCAACGAAGAAGCCCTTCGCGCGTATGACATCACCATTGAGCTGGATCAGCTACGTTTTGCTAACCGCATTGCTGGCCGTATGACCGACCAGAAGACTGTTGTTAACTTCCGTGAGCAATCTCGTGATGCACTTGCTTATGCAATTGCTGACCGTTGTGACCAGTTGGCATTCTTGACTCTGTCAGGTGTTGCTTACAGTCAGAAAAACAATGGTGCTCTTCGTGCGCACGCTGGTTCTGGTAACGCTGGTCACGACCTAGAAGATCTAGAGTTCGCTTCAGACGTTTCTGCTCCAACTGGTGATCGTCACCGTCGTTGGGACGCTACTAGCGGCCTAGTTGCTGGTGACACTACTGCTGTCGCTGATGCTGACAACATTGGATATCGCACAATTGTAGAGTTGAAGGCTTATGCCAAAGACAACTACATCCGTGGTATTCGTGGTGCCGGTAACCAAGAAACTTTCCACATGTTCGTTACTCCTCAGCAGATGGCTGCTCTGAAGTTAGATTCTGACTTCCTAGCTAACGTCCGTAACGCTGGCGTTCGAGGAACTGGCAACAGCCTGTTCTCTGGTTCTGCTTCGTTGATGGTTGACGGTGTGATGATCCATGAGTTCCGTCATGTGTTTAACACTTCTGGCGCTACTACTGGTACTTCCTCTAACGCTGGCGCAGCTGGCTACAAGTGGGGTGCTGACGCTAACGTTGTTGGCGGACGTGCTCTGTTCTGTGGTGCTCAGGCTCTGGCAATGGCTGACATCGGTCTGCCAAAAATGGTTGAAGACACCTTCGACTATGGCAACCAGTCAGGTATTTCTGTAGGCAAGATCTTCGGTCTCCGTAAGCCCAAGTACAACAGCGACGTAAGTGGCTCTGTACAGGACTTCGGTGTTATCGCTCTCGATACTGCCCAGTAAGTAAGACTAACCCTCTCCTCCTTCGGGGGGAGAGGTTTCTTTTATATAGGTATTAATCATGAAGATTGTAAGTAGTGAACCATTACGAGTCACAACCCTTGGTGGTACAGCAGTGTTGTTTGAAGCAGGCGTACCAAGAGAAATCTCTGAAGAGATTGGCTTGCTAGCCATTCAGATGGGCGCAAAAGAATATAACGACAAGTATGTCGAAGAGGAAACAGCTGAGATCGCTGAGTTTGAAGAGGTAGCTGTGCAGGAACCCGCACAGACTGACGCTGAACTAGTCGAAGTTCTTCAAAAACTGATCGAAGAAGCTGACCCCAACATATTTAAGACCGATGGCACTCCAAAAGCTGCCGTCGTTAACAAGATGCTAGGTCGCACAGTAAGAACTGATGAGCGAGAAGCAGCTTGGGAATTAGCACTTAACTCATAGGTATATAGCATGGCAGTAACAGTACAGAGCGTTATCGACCGAGTACAAACCGTACTGCAAGACACGACTGGCGTTCGCTGGCCCGCAACTGCAGAGCTTGTATTGTGGGTAAATGATGCCCAACGAGAGATAGCCCTATTAAAACCTGATGCTAGTGCCGTTAATGCAACGGTTACGCTAACGGATGGCACTAAACAAGACATCCCCAGTACGGGTAACAGACTGCTCAAAGTTGTTCGCAACATGTCAGCTGCTAACAGCGGCACAGGCAAACGATCAATTAGGTTAGTGGGTCGTGACATCTTGGATACTCAGAGCCCCGACTGGCATGACCCTACCGTAACTGGTGATGCTGCTCATACAAATATAGTCAAGCATTACATGTACGACGAGACCAACCCCCGTAACTTTTATGTTTACCCAGGGGTTAGTGGAAACGCTTACATCGAGATTATCTATTCGACCAATCCAGCCACTGTTGGGTTGAGCGACAATCTGGTTTTACCTGACATATTTGCTAACGCTGTTATGAACTATGTGCTCTACATGGCCTACATGAAGGACGCTGAGTACTCTGGCAACCAACAACGTGCTGCTAGCCATTATCAGATATTCACGGCGTCGGTAACGGGGAAAGCGCAAGTCGATCTAGTTACTACCCCGAACCCTGAAATGCGCCCAACCGCTCCAGTGATGGCGTAGGAAATTAGTTTATGGCTAAGACTAGCTACGAAACATTATTCCCAGACATTTTACCGGTCGTACCCGCCTGTCCCGATAGCTTAATTGAGAGAAACATTCGCTCAGCAGTTATCGAGTTTTGCGAGAAGACTGGTATTTACCAAGCGGATCTCGACCCCCTGACAACTGTTGGCGGTATCTATGAGTACGACTTAGAACCGCCCAGCGGCACAGTGGTCCATAAGATTATGAACACAGTGTTTAACGGCACTAATCTGGAAGCCGTATCTCCTGAGTTGCTGGATCAGAGAAAACCAGACTGGCGCAAATCAGATAACGCAGGGACGCCAGAGTATTACGTCAAGCAAGGGCAAGGACTAATTTGGTTAGTGCCGACACCTTCGGCGACTATGGTCTCCAGCACATTCATCAGGGTTCAGTTGAAGCCTACGGCGACATCTACAGCCTGCGACTCAGATCTCATTTCAGAATACCGCGACAGCATTATTAACGGCACTTTGTTCCGGCTGTTGCGTACTCCAGGTCAGGCTTGGACTGATTACACCGGAGCACAAATTTACGGTGCTCTTTTCGCGGAAGGGATTACTAACGCAGAAAGAAAAGCACGTCATGCGGACGAAGGCGTAGCTAGGAAGGTTAATTATGGTGGTGTCACACGAGCGTGGCGAACGAGACGTAGGTACGGACACGGCGGCTAAACCAGTAATCGCATCGATTCGCGAAGAATGGGATTGGGTAAAGCCAGGCGTTGAAGAGATTTTACGAGAGCAACCTAACCTGACGTTTAGGGCTGAAGACGTCTACGCAGCGTGTTTAAACGAAGAGGCTTTTCTTTGGGTGTTCCCAGAGGGGTTTTCAATAAACACAGCAGAGAAAGATGAATACTCGGGTGACCACATATTCTTTTTCTGGCTAGTGTGGGTGAAGAAACGCGGTCAAAGAACGGTACTTGAGAAGTATGTGCCTGTTTTCGCAGAGATAGCCAAAGAGATGGGCTTTAAAAGGATTGAGACTCGAACAAACATTCCAGACTTTGAACGAAGTTTGTTGTCTGTTGGTTGGGAGAGACAATCAGCAACCTATACGAGAGATTTGTAATGTCATTTTTATTCGGATCGAAGCCTAAAAAAGCTGAATACGAGCCGTCAGAAGACGAGAAAACGTCCGCTAGCGTAGCTTTGGCTGAGTACAACAGTTTCAAGAAAAAGTACCAACCCATGCTCTTAGAGATGCGGGATAAGTCGAAGTCAGAAGACCCGACAAACCTTCTTCGCGGCAGGGCAAACGCGGACACCATGCAGGCTCTAACTTCTGAGACTAGCTACGAAGATACGCAAGCAAATAACAAACCTTCCGAAATGTCACAGGGCTTGCAAGGACAGCTGGGCGTAGCAAACCAATCAGGCAAGGATGTCCAAGATAAGCTCGGCGCAAACGTATTAGGTACAGCCAGAGGTCAGGTCGCTGACGCTCAGACAGGTATGGCTAAAGCCTCCAGACTTGCGACTTCCGATGCCTTAACAAGAGCTAAAGGTAAACAAGATGTACGCGCGGCCAAAACTAAGGCTATAGGTCAAGTTGCTGGGGCCGCGATTCAATTAGGCGCAGAGAAAGGCATGTTTGGCGAAGCGCCACAGGCCGCTACTTGGACCAACAAGGAAGGGGTTGCTGAGCCTGTTTTCACACCCGGAAACAAAGGGTCTTTCGGCTATAACCTTGCGTCTTCATTAGCTGGCGGTCGACCGAGGAACTACTAATGACACGAATTGTATCCGAAAGACCTAACGGAGGTTTCAATAACTACAACAGTAGTAATAACCTACCGACCGTTACGGACCCACGCAATACTTACTCAAGCATAACTCGCGATGAGTACCTAAACTTCAAAAGAAATTTTGATGGTTTTGAAAACGACTTGATTGACAGGGCTAAGAATGACACGAGCCTTATTGACGCTGCCAAAGAGGATACTTCAAAAGCATCGTCGCTGATGTCAGCTGTATCAGAACGTAACGCCTCACGTTACGGAGCCGCACTCACCCCAGCTCAACTTCAGCAACAGGAACGAGCGCTTACTAGAGGCACGACTCTCGGTTCAATACAAGCAGTTGGCGACGCCCGTATTGCACAGCAAGAAGCAAATACAGCATTAACGTCAGACTTAATCAATATTGGACAAGGCGTTAATCGGTCTTCGCAATCTCAACTCGGCTCAGCTGCATCCGATGCTCAAGCCCGAGCTAATGCTTACACCCAAGCAAAGGCGTCTGCAAAAGCGCAGACGATGGCGACGGTTGGGAACATAGCCTCAAGCGCAATTATCGCCTACGCAATATTTGCAAGCGACCGCCGCTTAAAGCACAACATTGAGCAAGTCGGCGTTTCAGACAACGGCGTCAATATTTACGAGTTTAGCTACAAAGGCTCAGATGATCGCTATCAAGGCGTAATGGCAGACGAAGTTCCGTGGGCAGTTGTTGAGCGGAGCGTAGGTTACAACATGGTTGACTACAACAAGGTCGACGTTGAGTTCAGAAGAGTTTAGAGGTAGCTATGAGTTTCTTTGAGGGTTTATTTGCAAGTGGCCAACAAGCCAATACGGCGCGGGCATCCAGAGATCGCAATGATCTTTATCGCGACAACCTATTGCTCGACCAAGAGAAACGAGCACAAGAGAATCAAGTAAAAAAGACAAGCGAAATCTACAAAAATGCTAGCGCTGGTAACTACTTAGATAGCAGCAGGCTTGGACTGGGCGCAGGTTTCGAGGAAGCGTTAAAAAAAGGCGATAAAAATGGCATAGACCTTGCCATCACAATGCTTAATGAATCAGACATTGTAGAAGGCGATGGGCGCGTTACAGGACTTACTCGCGACAACGTTAATGGTGGATACCTAATAGATGTAACCAACGCCGACGGTTCGCCTGGAGTGAAGACTGAAAACGGCACTAAAGATCCAGATGATCCGGCCATATTCATCCCCGACAGTAAGATCTTGGATACAGTGAACACAGCGTGGGATTCAAGTGTTATGGCCTATCAGAACGAGATAGGCGTCTCTGTTATGGGAGCGACTGAGAACTTAATCAATGCAAACGCTGGTGCAAACGCTGAGGAAGTAGAGGCTCAGAGAGCTTTGCGCGTACTCACTGGCAAAGTCTTGAATGGATTCCCCAAAGGAGCAGCTAAAACGCAAGCTATGGGCGTTGTTGCCGCCGCTGACACCCCCGAAGAAAAGCTCGAAGTCGTTAACGAGATGGCTAAAGATCAAGGCCTTGAGCCACTCGTACCACCAAAACAAACCGGTGTTGATCTGACAGATGCGCAGAACGAACAAGTAGCACTCCGCCAAGCACAGGCGCAAACCTCTGGCGACGGAAAAATGCTCAAGGGCAACGAAGCGCTGTATAACGCTGTCGAGCAAGTTGAAAGCGGTGGCGATCATAGCGCAGTCAGCCCAGCTGGCGCTCAGGGCGTAATGCAGTTGATGCCAGCTACAGCTAGGAACCCAGGCTTTGGGATCGAAGGCGTTAAAGATGATAGTGAAGCAGAGAACCGCAGAGTTGGCCGAGAGTATCTCGATGCGATGCTCAAGAAGTATAACGGTAACGTTGCGCATGCTTTAGCCGCATACAATCAGGGCCCAAAGGCTACAGACGACTGGATAGCTGCTGGTGCTGACCCAGACAAAATGCCTGGGGGCAAAGAAACTAGAGAGTACGCCGATAAAGTATTCGCTCAAATGGGTGGTAAGCCGCAATCAGGGCCCGTATCCCGCGAAAGCCGCCTAGAAAAAGAATACCCAGAGCCTGATCGAGGTGATGACGAGACTCTTATCGATTATAGCTACGCGGAGATATCAAAAAGAGTTGACGGCTCCCGAGACGCTTTACGTAGAGCATCAACTTTGCAGGCCAGCATCCAAAAAGACCTAGAGATAGCAAATAAACCAGGGCCGAAAGGTCCGGCACAAAACGCTGCTGAAACACGTCTTAAAGCGAACCAAGAAAAGCTAAGAGCTGTTTACGCAGAAGTAGACCAACGACGCGCTGATCGGCAGGAACGAAAAGACGAGCCTCTCAGGAAAAAACTGAAAGCTATCGATGCTCAGTTAGGCCGGAACATTACCGACTCTCGCAGAGAAAGCCTCGAGGCCCGCAGAAAGAAACTCGTAGAAGACGAAGGTTTACTGCCTGAATCAAATGGCACCAAACTTGTCAGAGAAAAACCTGAAGAGGCCAACCAAAAAGCAACGAAGATCGCCTCTTCGAATAATGCGGTTCAACAGCAGTTCGACGACTTTGCCAAAGTATCTGAAGGTAAGACTAACGACGAGTTAGCTGACATGATCATCTCGGGTGAGGTGAATCTTTCTCCGCAGGCTCGCCAACAAGTTGCAGAGAAACTGCAAGCCGAAGGCATACAAACGCTTGAAGACATGCGTCGTTTGAATAACAAAGACCGCGCACTCGCTCTTGCGGCACTTGCCTCTACAGTCAACAGTGGTACTGCTGGATCTAACGCAGGTATGGGCACAGAAGCGGCGGCTCTCCGACAGCAAGTGCTCGGTCTTATGACTCCAGGGATCGGTCAGGCTATAGGTCCAAAAGAATTCGCTGTTATCCAGCAGAGACGCGAAGCAGCTGACAAGACACTAGGTTTACAAGTAAAGAAATTCAATGCCGAACAGAAACAAGCCGCTATTGGGTACGCAGACGATCTAGTAAACGGCGTCGCCGAGATTATGGGTGATGACGAACTTGGTGACCTTGGTGAGCGATCAGACATGGTTTTGCAAAGCGGAATACTGAACACTTTCTGGAACAAGCTGTCGGTTTTTAACGCTAAAGACTACCCCGAAGAGCACAAGATGTTGATGAAGTCGGCGAATATGGTTTTTAGCCAGGTTGCTGCTGGCGAAGCGTCCAAAGAAAAAGGAGGCGCATGGGAAAGCGTGGTCTCTTTATTCCGTATGGATGCTGACGGTAACGTTGGAGCGAGCGATGATTTCTTGAGTCGGGTAATTATGGATGGCAATAGAATTCAATACATAACCCAGCCAACACTAGTCAATGGTCAGTGGCAGTACGATGTACTTGACGAGAGTTTTTCGATTCGAGCGTTGAACAATAAGAATTCAAAAGCTGGAAATTTCTTAAAGAAAGCAGCTCAAGCAAACTCTGAAAGATATGGACGCCCTCAATAGTGGATGAACTTCTCGAGCAGTTTTACGCAAGCAACCTAGACGGGTCTTCAGTTGACGAAGATCAACCTTTAGAGCTTGAAGCCGACAACAGTATGAGCAACGCTTTTAGCGGCGGGCTTACTGCTGGCACCGAAGGCATGGGCGCATCAATCGACTACTTCCAAGCCCTACTTGGCACGGCTGTAGGCGCAGACGAATTCGCGGAAAGAAATGTCCTAGAGGCAGAACGTGCAAACGCAACTGGTCGGGCAGCATTAGCAGGTGTTGAGGAGTTCGGCGAGTTTCTCGAAGAACCTACCGTTGGTGGCGCATTTACTCAGATCGCAAAAGCTGGCGGTCAAGGCTTACCCTCTCTTCTTTACAGCATCGGCACGCTAGCCACAGGCGGCGTATTGGGCGCGGCTGGTGGAGCACTCGCAAGAACTAGCTCCAAGAAAGCAGCTAAAAGACTAATAGATGACGCCACCCAAAAAGTTTTAGATGGTTCAGCTAACCCACGCGATCTTGAACTGGCTCAGGCGGCTTACGATCTAACCAAGAAAGCAGCGACCAGAAAAGGCGCTAAGTTTGGTAGTTACGCGGGTCTTGCCGCAGGTGAATACCCATCACTAGCGGGCGAGAATTTCTCTGAAGCACTAGGTGCTGGGCAAAACAGAGATCTTGAGACAGCTTTACAGTCTGCTTTAGTAGCCGTGCCTCAAGCGGCGATAGGCGTAGGTACAGAAGTTGCGTTCTTAAAACTCCTCGGGAAGAGCGCGGCTTCACGATCGACTGGCGAAGGATCAGTTTTCGGTCAATTAGCTAGCAACATAGGTCAAAAATTTGGGAGAGGCGCTGGCCTAGAGGGCGCTTCAGAATACGCTCAAACTGAAATTGCTATACAAAATAGACTCAGCTACGACCCTGACTACTCACAAGAAGAGCGAAACCTCCGCCGTATGGAGTCTTTCTTCGCAGGCGCGGTCGTTGGTGGTTTCGCTGGTGGTGCTGGCGGCGCTGTATCCACTCTTTACCAGAACAGAGGCGCTGCCGCTGAGAAAGCCGCTCCTATATTTGAGAAGTCCAAAAAGCTCTGGGAAGACTCAATCGAGCGTCGGCAAAACGACAAGATTGATGAAGAAGAAGCTCAAGGTGCGCAAGCGCCGCAATCAGGGTTTGCTGAAGGACAAGTTGTAACCGTACTGAAAGGTGGGTCTGGCCCAAGATCTGCGGTAGAAGCTGATGATGGGTCTATCCTCACTGAGCGCGAAATTACGCCAGACGAAGTTACCATCGTAAAGGTTAAGAAAGACGATAATGGAGATACCGTCTATTTAGGTAAGACCGAAGATGGTCTAACCATTGCGTGGAGCGACTCGCAGCTAGCCGATGGCAGTTATGTAGTTAATCCTCCGCGAGAGTATATGGAGGCTTTACAAAAAGAACGTGCTGACCTACTAGAACGACGTCGGGCAGAAGGAGAAGACCAACGGTTTCGCGATGAATTTAACGCTCGTATGCAGAGCGAAATGCAGAGCGAAGAAAGATCAGACGACCTGTTTGCGCCTGAGAACCTTCAGCCCGAGCGCACCCCCGAAGAGAAAGCCGTGTGGGAAGCAGACCGCGCTGAGAAAGCAGCTGCTTACCGTAAACAGCTAGAAGAGGCAGAGGTCCAGCGTAAAGCGGCACAGAGAAAGAAACGTCAGGCGCAGGCTAAAAAGAACTTTTCTGCTGATCCAGAAGATGGGCTACTAGCGGCAATCGTCGCTGCTGGGGGTATATCTCGTAGCTCAGTTGAGCGAGACGGGCCTCAAATTACTGATTCGTTCAAGACCGCTCGAGTAAAAGGACGCTCTGTCTTTCGAAAGGAAGGCGGTTTACAGCTTGATGAAATGGTCACAGCGCTGCGTGAATTGGGTTACTACAACTTCCCGCCGGAGGGTCGACCAGACGATTTTGGTGGCAATGATTTACTCGACGACTTAGTTAACGCACTTGCAGACCCCGAAACCCCTTACTTCACAGCTGTTAAGGGGCCAACCGAGCAGAGCCTCGAGGACGCGTACAACGAGTACTACGGCAACGAGCAAGACGACGAGCCAACGCAACGGTCGATGGAGACATTTACTCCTACTGATGCAGAAGGTTTTTCTCAGAAACAGTTGAACCTTGGTGGCCCAACCAACCGGCAACCCGCACCTATTCCTGTCAGCGAGCCTGAGTCTACCCGCCCACAGAAACCAGACCTTGAGCCGAAACGCGAAGAGTTCCGAGCTACGGTTGGTGAGAACCTAACCGCACTAGTTGCAGAAGATCCTGACAACGCGCGTCTTGTAGCCCTTGAGAAGCAGTACCGCGAAGGCGATAACGCGCGTAAAGACGAAATCCTCGGCGTGCTATACGCAGAGAAGCAGGAGTTGCAGAAAACGCGGCCTGACGCTCGCGACGAAGAAGCAACGATGGAAGAAGTACAAGACTACTTCCAAGGTCAGGGCTTTCAAGAGAATGTCGAAACAATTGAGACTAAAGGCTACTCGCGAAAGAAAGACCCCAAGAAGACTTTTAAGAATACCGAAGCCTCTCGAGCCCAGTTTGAAGAAGCGTTCGGCAAGAAAGATTGGAGCGACCCCTTCTACGCTCATATGACTGAATCGTTCTTGAGACGAGCCGCCGAAGCGAAGATGGCAGATGTCACTGCCGAGGGCGACCCGCAGTCTGACTTTAAGATTGTAGCTACTGAAAAAGGCTACGTGCTCGAGAAAACGTCGTTCATTAAAGACCCCGACGCTCTCGATGATCAGTTTGTTCTGAAGACGCTACGCGGCGCTAAACGCAGTCAGTTCGCGGCTGGCTCAGGCGTTGAACTTATCGAGGCTGGTCTTGAGCCAAAAGAAATCAACCTAGTTAATCTGACAGACGCTGGACGTGAGTTGGTTCGACAGCGTGGTAACAGTACTTATCAGGGCGACAAGTTAGCCGAAATGGCGAGACAGGGTCTGCCCGAGTTTATTACTGAGATAACAGAGCTAAACGTTAAGCTGGCAGATGAAGGTAAGCCTACTGTCGACATACGCATACAAGGCAAGTCGATCTTTGATATCACTAGCCAAGACTTGTTAGGCCCAATAGGCGACGTTGTGGCGGCAAGAGCAGACGGTGCCGATGTACAGCTCCGTGATGTGCTAGGCGCTAGAGGTCAGATGGGAGACTCGCGTGTTGAGACAACCGTAGAACAGACCGCCAGTGGCGCTCGGGTTAGAAACACAGTTGTCACGGATCGCAAGTCAGATAATTTCGTTAGCGTAGAATTCACGGATTCGTTCGGAGAGCAGTATTCTGTCCGCCGCGAAAACAACCGTCCTGACGGTAAGCCACTTACACTCGAGACTGCAAAGAAAGAAGTTGCTCGCCTCGAGCGAGATGGTTTCAAACCGGAATTGCGTCTCACGCCTAAGAACAGCGCTTTTGTTGTGACTGCAACGCGACGTGTATCGCGCGGTGATGCCGTAAACGCTCCGACGCTTCGCGAGCGTGACCCGCAGCCTTCCGAACTCGGCTCTAACTTAGCTGGCGCACCTCAGCCCGCTAGCCAAGCCAGAGTTGAGCAGATAATCACAGCTAAACAGACTCAAACCACCAGAGCAAAAGCTGTCGATGAGGCTTTAGCACGCGATCAATTTAATGAAGTAGAAAACGTAGAAGAGTACTTCTACAGCGCCGAAGAAGCTGATGCTTACGCAACTAGGCTGCGCGACACAGAAGGCTTCGATAACGTCACTGTCAAAGATCCTGTCGTAAACGAAGGCGCTAACCGAGACACGGAGCAAGGTCTTGGCGACGAAGTAGCAGGCATGAGCACGTCGAACTACAACAAAGACGGTTTTGATGCTGCTGACCCAGATCTGCCTAAAACACGATTGAATCAGGAGATGAACCCACGGCGCGACGTTGATCGCAGCTTGGGCGGGAAGAACAGGCAAACGTATGGACGCCAGACTTATCGCGGCGCTGAATACCCCTTTGGTAGCTTGGGTACGCTAGCGACTGAGTTTGTGACTAAGACGATCGCTAAGATAAAGCCAAAGAAGCCGGTAATCGTTATTGGTCTTTCGCAACTTAAAAAACTTACTCCTGCAAAAATTGCAGAGCAGTTCAACGATCCGCAAGTCGCCGCTATGATCGCGAACGTTGCAGCTGAGTTAGCGAGCAACAACGATAAACGCGGGGAGTATATCGGTTTCACCAATGCTCACGTTGCTTTGGTTGACGATATTAGTGTAGCTAATGACTTGCAGACTGCTTTAATTTCTGCCCACGAAGCGCTGGGGCATGTTCTGTTTAATGAAGAGATTGAAGGCACACTAGCTAACCCTACCTTGAGAAAGAGGCTTGAACGTGACTTTGAGAAAGCGCGCACGGCTCCAGGTGCACCTGCACAGTATCAAACTGAACACGGGTTCGAAGAATGGTTTGCGGATCAGACTGCAATCACAGCTAAGAACATATACATCAGAGATCAGAAGCAGCCCAACGGCGTTGTCGGCAGAACCTTTGCGAAGATAGCTGAGAAGCTAAAAGCTATGTGGGACTCGCTAAGCGCGGAGTTCAAACGCCGATTTGGTAAAGACTCCTACTCAAAGAGCTTTGATGACTACATAGAAAACACCATCATTAAAGAACGAGCGCATTTGCGACAAGTGGCTGGCAAGGCGTCAAGAGAAGTGGCTTACAGCAAAAAATCGCTTGTTCGGGCGATGGAAGAGTCGATCACAAAGAACCCCGATGCCCAGCAAAGCGTTAACTCAATGCTTCGGAACTTTAAAGATCACATTGATGGCACCGCTGCTGGCCACACTATGTTTAAAATGGTGCTACCAGAGGACAACATTCTTCGCGGTATTAGCCCAGTAATAGCCGACATGATGTACGCGCGTTCGAATGCTAAATCTCGGGCCAACAACCAGTTTGGTTATCTCAAGTCGAAAGACCATGTACGCGGACAAGTGTATGACCAACTCGAAAAGATTCTCGGTACAAACTGGGAATCTAAAGAAATCCAAGATGCATTTGAGCTTGCGGCAGACCAAGACAGGAAGACTGAGGCAATGGACGGCAAGGCTCGAGAGATTAGAGACTGGCTAAACAAATTTTACGACGACTACATCGCCAAGACCCCAGGCAATGAGATAGCTAAGCGCGAAGACTATTTCCCCGTTGCGCTAGACTTGGCGGCTATCTTTAACAACGAAACTCGTCGGAAGGTCAATAATGCTACAGATATAACGCACCAGTACTCTGAGATGAGTATGCCTCCAGAGGCTGGGTTTTTGAAAGATGGCGTTGATCCGAACGGTTTTATTGATATCCAAGATCTCAAGACGATTAAAGAACTTACGGATGAAGAGATTGCTAGCTTTCTGAATCAAGATTTCAGAATGGAAAAACCTTTTGGGGAAATGACCCGTGTAGAAAAAGGTGTAATGACGGAGCGCCTTATGCGGGAACGGCTTAGATTAGCCAACCCTGAAATTACATTTACTGAGCTTGTCATCAAGTACAACCCACTTGCTAACGAGGAGACCATTCGCCAAGCGGTAAGCGGTCTTGTCGCAAGACAGCAGAGTATCGTAAATGACGATGAGATTACTTTTGACTCCCAAAACCCACAGAGCGTCGTTGAAAAAGCGCGAGTACTGACACAAAACATACCGCATAGTGAGCTGAAGCCGTTCATTGAAAAGCCAGAAGTGGCATTGATGAAGTACATACGGCACGTAATCACACGTTCTGAATGGAAGCGTAATACCCACGACGCAGACGGCAACGACATGCTTGCGTCTGAGTTGGAAAAGTTACATGAAACGAAGCGTAAAGAAGTGGTCACCACCCTAGAGCGATACCTCGGTTACACAGATAAGCCACTAAACCCAAGACTTTCTAAAGCTATGTCTTGGATGCAACTGTTCAACTGGGTTACGTTGTTGCCGCTAGCTACTATTGGGTCTATCCCAGAGTTTGGTGGTGCTATCGTTAACACTAAAGAGTTCAACGGTTTTGGCATGGCTAAGAACGCCATACTCTCGCGTATCCAGAACCCCGAGCAAGCTATTCAACTCGCTAGAACACTTGGTGTAACCCACAGCACAGTAATGGGTAATCTTGGGCTTACCGAAGCAGATGCCGAGTACTTAGACCCTCGAGTACGTAAATACTCTGACGCGTTCTTTTCGAAGATCGGCTTGGATTACTTCACCCGCTACACCAGAGAGTTTGCGTCTGTAATGAGCGTAGAGTTTTTGACTACTCATGCTAACCCAGAAACTCAGATAGATAGGTCAGAGCGGTACTTAAAGGATCACGGCGTAACAGCTGAGCAAGTAAAGTCTTGGCTCATCGATCAGGTTGATGGTGCTCACTACACCTTTGAGGGTGAAGCCGGAAAAGCGGTGATGGGCGCTATGCAACGCTTTGTAGATAACTCTATGTTGAAGCCGAATGCAGCTGAGCGTACTAGCTGGGGTAACGACCCGAAGTATCAGCTTATCTGGGCGCTAAAGTCATACCTATTCTCGTTCGGTAAAGTAATCCTAGG
>VMHT01130266.1_pt1 | contig 57024 bp, 33 predicted proteins | sample 4693611 | NCBI WGS metagenome assembly VMHT01 (sample SAMN12280063, study PRJNA550983) | marine metagenome | isolation source: seawater sampled from same location over 5 years 0.02-0.2 micron viral filtrate | place: USA: collected off the coast of southern California halfway between the port... ... | reverse complement strand
ATTTTTTCTACTGCTTTGTTCATTAGTTTTGATTGTGTATTATAGTATGATTTCCATACCACTGACCGTGTAATGGAAACTCACCAGTTTTGTTTATAGTTACATTGAACCCTATAGAGTACTTTTGATCTAAAGATTGGTTCTGTGTTGTAGAATGTTCTAACCAAGATGGAAATAGTATTAGAGTATTCGGAAATGTTTCTACTGCCATCTCTTTATACGTACCATAACAATCCATTCTTGCCTGTACAAGTGGACTATGAAAATTAATTAGACCTTGTTCTGGACTTGTTTTATGGTAATAACATCCTGATAACTCAAATCCAGGGTGCATATGTTGATTCTGATTAGAACCTTTAGGATATATATTCAACCACGACTCAGGTATTTTCCAATTAGTGTGACCAATATAATGATTGATACACTCTGCCATATAAGATTCTAAATTAGGTAATTCATATGAACACAAAAAATCCCTCCAATGATCTTGCTTGGAAGGATCGTCTCCAAAGTGGAGAACTAATTGCTCTTTCTCTTGTACTTCACTTATAACATTATCCAACTCAGTTTCTATATCAGAGTCTTCGTGTCTGAATCTTAGAACTGTAGATGGAAATAAATCAATAACGTCGGGGAACATAATAAAGTTTCTGTTACACTATCTAGCACTTCCACTTTCTAAGTGCTAGTGCCTTACGAGTTGGTCTACCTTTCTCATCTTTCATAGGTCCTTTTACTCCACCCATTCTTGCACAGAATGATTTTTTTCTGGGACCTCCCTCTGGTTGTGGTGCTTTTAAATCAGAACCAGGATTTTCTCTTTCATAAGACTTTCTTCCTTTCTCATTCAATCCACCACTAGGGTTCTTTCCTTCTTTACGTTGCCAAGCAGATTCCTTGAAACTCTTTAAACCACTTTTAAGATTGCTTGCCTTACCTGTTTTTGCGTGACCATACTTAACAAGATCTGTATGAAGTTCTCTAGTTTGTTTCTTACTATCTCCTGCTCGTTTGTTTGACTTATCCATCTTAGTGGTTTTCTGATACCCACCTTTCTTCACATCATATTTTTTTCTATAAAATTCCTCTGTAGTATATGATTGCACTCTAGTCTTACCAAGAATGTATTTTGGATCATTCTTCATTGCTTTCTGTGCATCTGCCTCATCATTTTTATTTACATTTATAATTGTCTTCCCACCTTTCTTAGTTTTAGTATGTGATATATTACCCATTTCTTCTTTTACTTCTTTCTTCTTTTTAGGTTTGTTAAGTTTAAACTTTACCTTACCATCACCTTTATAGAGACCATAAGAAGTTCCTTCACTTTTCATTTTTGCTTTTGCTGCTTTGATTCTATCAAGAAATGCTTGTCCACCTTTTTCTTTCTTAATCTCATCATCACTCAGATTCTTACCAGACTTATTATTAGCAGCATATAATTTACTCTGCATATCATTAGTGCTAGTCATCCTACTTTCTTTGTACATACTAATCAATTCATTTCTTGCTTCTCTCTTACTTGGTTTACGATAGCGACCAACCTCTGTGACCTTACCATCTTTACCGTAATGAGTTCCTCTCTTTCTATTGACGTGATCTGTCATTGCAGTATCTACCTCTTTAGTGCTTCTAGCATACTGAGTAGACTTATCTTTTAAATTAACTTTCTCTAATTGTACCTCTTCATTTTTCTTACCTACATCCATTATCGCACCTTTACCATACTTATCAGTTATGCTTTTTTTAACCATCTCAACTGCTTTAGCACTATTCTTTTGCTGTCTTAACATACGTGCTTTTCTTTGAGCATCAGTCTCATTGTTTCTTGTATGGTTAGCAGTAGTTGCATCAGATTTTTTAGGTGAACTTGGATCACCACCTGCCATTACAATATTATCTTTATACCTATCATATCCTTCTTCACTCATAGATCTTATTGCCATCTTCACTTTCTTACCTGCTGAATATGGATTCTCTTTCTGCTGTCTTCTCTTAGTGTCTCCTTTTATAGACGACATCTTCAAAGCATTAGAAAGTTTAGCACGCTTACTATTGTACTTTGGTTTATTTTTAAAAGTTGAATCAATCGCACGAGCAAGTTTTAATCGTGCTCCTACTCTAGGATCACCATACTCTTTGATAATTTCTTCTTTGGTAATTTTAGATTTCTTCTTCTTGTCGTCACTATGATCGCAACCACAAGATTCAGCATAGTTTTGGAATGATTGAAGATTAGTCATTGTTATTATCAGGATTTCTTGGACAATTTTTTTCGTGTTTTTCCATCCACGTTTTTGGTCTCCAGTGTCCTTGAGGTGATGTCAAACCACAATGAGCACATACCCACTGACCATTAGTATTCATTTCCACGGATTAACCTCCAACAATTTGTACTTGTTCTACAACTACATCAGCAGAACCTGCTGTTAGTTTAACAGTTCTTTGCAACATAGGTACTGTGTTAGCAATTACATCAGCATCACTGATTGTGTATGCAGAACCTGCACCTGACGCATCAATGTCTGTAGTAATTGTTATGTCACCAACTGCTGTAACTTTCTTACCTGCTGATGCAGCAGATTCAAAGTCTGTTCCAAAACCATTTGTGTCACCACCATCTATAGTCTGAACAAAATCTCCTACAGCAAAACTGTGACGACCACCTGCTCCTGTACCGTGTCCACCACCTGCAACAGTAAATACTGCACCATTAGCATTAGTTCCACCAGTAATACTGATGTTTTTTGATTTACCTACTGAAAGCAAAACTGCTTCCCCTGCTGCAAGTGTAATAGCAGGACCGCTATCAAACTTTATGGTTGATGCAGATGCAGCATATGCACGTACAACTCCACTTTTAACGACGATGTAAGCAGTACCTGAACCACTCACTGTCGTAGTATCTAAGACATTTAATACAGACATCGACTTTTTGACACAAGATTGTTTTTACTATTTATCCTCTTTCTGTTTCTGTTTGAGGAATTTTGCAAGATCAGCAGTGCTACCAACAAACATTGTGTTGTTAGTAACGTTACCTGTTACAGCACCTTTTGGACCTTCATCGAGTTCTTGCATCTTTTTCTGAAGGTCTATTAGTTTGTCCGTGGCATCTGCCACGTTCTTAATTAGATTACCTGCTACCTCATAGGCACGTGGTGAATCTGTTTGTTGTGATAGTTCTAGGATTCCGTCTACCGCTTCCTGTCCTTTATCAATTAACGAATACAAATTGCCACGAGTATATTCGTAGTCTTTTTTAATTGCTTCGTTTTCTTTTACAGGTGTATCTTCTACTTTTGTTAGTGGAGGTTTCTCATCTTTAACGATGGATGTCTCTACATCAAGAGCGTCCTCGATACCGTCGAATTTACTCGTCGTTTCCTGTGGTTGCATTTCTTGATTTTCCATCATTGAATTCACTGTATATTTCGTTGAAACCAAAATCATCATCTGGGTCAGAGGTGAGTGGGTCTGGTTGGACCGTGTATCTCATTTCACGAGGTGCACTAGATTTACTGTCAGTAGCAGTATCGACGATTGCCTTACGTATAAGGTCTTTCTCACCGTCAAGAACGGGACCGTAGATGTATGTTTTGCAAGTAAAACTTAGTGTATATATTAAAGTTCTTCGTGTTGTATAATCTCCTTCATAATCATCATCGTAAGATATTGTATTTAAAACTGTGGGAAAATCTTTTTTCTCCTGTAACTGATCGTTCAGTTGTACAGTGATATTGAATGTGGGTTGGAAGTATGGAAGTATTTGTTCTAAGATTTGTAAACCGTCATCTTGATTCTTTGATAGTATTGCTAACTCAAAGTCAACGTTGTACGGTACTGGCATAAACGCTTTTTGTAGGTCAGTTCCAACAGCAGTCCTAACTCTCTGTGTTGGGGAGACCTTTCTGGTTGCGTCGTAATTGAAGCCAGAAATCTCAAACGAAATCCTAGGAAGCGTAATTTGAGTCGCATCTTTCCTAGTTAAATCTCCTACTTGTTGGAGTCTTGCTAAAAACTTTTGTTTAGGTCCATATGCCAATGGCACTTTCATATATTCATATTCCGTAGCACTTTTCTTTCTACGGATTTCTATGTTATTAAACAAAGTACCGAATGCCACAACTGACTTTCGGAATATTTCGTTGTATGTGTATGTACCTAACATTAATTTGCACCTCCAAAGTCACCAAAGGGATTACCCTCTGAAAAATCTATGATACCATCTGCGATGGTCTCAAACGAACTATTAGAATCATATTCGCTTGATGTATTATTTAGGGTATTATATGATGCAGTCGTCCAAGCAGCACTTGATGACTGTCCTGTTACAGTTTCTGGTATGGTGAATATACCAGTTCTATTAAAGACTTGTAACTGTCTGTTAGCAGAATCCCAAGACTTAACCTCTGCTGTAATATTAGAGGTTCCACCTGCTACTATCTCACCGACTGTAAAGTCTCCAGTTCCACCTGTAGCAAAATTGACAGTGATAGATACAGAAAAGTCTTGTTCGATTTGATCGATTGCAGTAACTCCTGTATCGAACTGCTCGTCGCTGAACTCGAATAGTTCACACTTAAGACCCCATACGTGGATCTTTCCTAACTGGTAGAAAGGTTGTTCGTGCTCAACAAACATAATCTTGAATATTTTATTTGCCATAGGGAAGTAAACCAAGTCTCCTTCGTTAGGTCTTCCTTCCACAATCAGTTGTGCATTGTCATCAACTGCTTCTGTAAATCTTTTTCTTGATATTATAAATGTAACTTGATCAGAAATCCTTACACCAAACTTAGTAAAGAGATCACCATCACCAGTAAATCCAGTTGGATCTTCAATATATGCTTCTATCTCATAGGCATCATCAAATTTAGACAAAGCATCTTCAGTAAATGTTGTATCTTCATTTACTAAAGTTCTAGGCATATAGAAGACATTCTTTCCAAACATCTTTATCTGTTCTATAACAAGATTCTCTATAAGATCTTGTTCCCCAGTTGTGCCTTGTGTAAAGTATGAATTAGTTGCCATTATCCAATCATATCCATTGGTGGAGTTTCGTATGTATTACGAAGTTGTTCATCTAACTGTTGAAGTTCTTCTACAGCATCACTGTAGATCTTCTCACCATTTAGAGTAACACCACCAGGAAGTTGAACGTTTTGGAACTTAGTTAAATTTGTTCCCCAATATTTCTTAATCATTGCTGTAGTATAATCTTTAACCCACATCTCATTATAGATCTTTGTAAAGTTAACTGGATCTAATGCACGAACACAATCCATAACAATATACTCACCTTCACGAATATCAGTCTGGGTATCAAAGTCAATATATAAACGACCTGTTGTATGTGCAAATCTTGTAGGTTTCATTCCTTCTAATAAGAAATTAATAGTCTCAAGATGAGTTTGAATCATATAGTAATGATAGAACTGTGTTGATGTAAAATCAAACAAGTCATTCAATCTTAACTGATAACGAATGTCAAACATATTAGCAGTACCTTTATCTTGGAAAGTAAAGATTCCATTCACTGCTGTTATATAATCTGGTAATTGTAAGTAGTTATTTTGATATTTAAAATCAACACCATTTACTGTTTCGGTACTATCTGCTTGAAACGCAGCGACTTCAGCAGCACTCATCTGATGTTTTAGATAAACTTTTTCTGCACCACCGTAATGATAGATTTGAAACTTCTCGATTACGTAATCGATAGCATCATCTATTTGATCATCAGAAACGTTGACTTCTAGTACAGGTTTACCTAATCTGCGAAGTGCGTATTCTTTGAGTGTTGCTTTACTATTTGGAGTTGCCATATTAGTGCTTTTGTAATTTAACCATTACAGTCTCCTTTTGCATAGGAGCGACATCATTTAATCCATTAGCATCAAACCAAGGAGCATTCTCCCAGTCGAATCCTTCACCGAATGTATTGTCGGGTGCCATAACATACCAATGACATTTAGCATCTGGAATATCTACAGCACACACTGCCCAGTCATCTGCCCATTGAGGAACTTGTACATACATCACTGGCAAGTGATTAGCAAGTACGGGTACCACATTTATAGTAAGTGATGCTATGCAACACAGTACAAATAATAAAGGGACAAATTTAAGTGGGAATGGTTTTTTGTTCATAATTATAAAGCAGCGATTGCAGCCTGGAACGCAGCATAAGTAGCGGAGTTCGCAGCAGCAGTTTTGAGTTGTGTCATTGTAAGTGTCTCTGCTTGTAATGCAGAAGCAGCAAGTGCACCTTGTGCAGCAGTAGCGTATGCAGTTGATGCAGTCGCAGCAGCAGTGCCTAGTGTAGGTTTGCCACTTAAATCATTATATGCACCAGAGAATAATGAAGGTTTGCCAGTTAGATCATTGTATGCTCCACTGGTTGCTACAGTTGACAAGTCACCTGGTTGTGTAGCAGAAGCAGCAAGTGTACCCTGTGCAGCAGTTGCATAAGCACTTGAAGCAGTTGTAGCAGCAGATCCAAGTCCAAGAGTTGTTCTTGCAGCAGATGCTGATGCGTCATCAACCAGTGTTAGACCAAATGTGCTAATTGCAGAAGCATCAAGTTTTCCAGTGATACCTGCAACAACACGAGCATCTGCTCTAGCATTTGTATAGTATAGATTTGTTGATCCCTCTGCTACATCATCAGTATCGTGGTTAGATAGTGATGCAATAGTTGAAGGAATAGTATATGATATTACACCAGTAGAAGAATTATATCCTAGATCTCCACTGACTGATATGTGTCCACGAGTTCTTGCAGCAGTGGTGAATAGGTTGGTTGATCCTTCTGTGATATTATCTGTATCAATGTCTGACTGAGTAACAGACAAAGTACCAGAAGAGTGTGTAATACCTGTTCCATATGTAAAGTGTGTTCTAGTTCTAGCAGCAGTGGTGAATAAATTTGTTGATCCTTCAGTAACGTTGTCAGTATCGATGTCTGCCTGTGTTACAGATAGAGTACCACCAGAGTGAGTGATACCTGTGCCATATGTGAAGTGAGTTCTTGTACGAGCAGCAGTGGTAAAGAGATTAGTTGATCCCTCAGTAATATTATCAGTATTAATATCTGCCTGAGTTGCACTCAAGGTTAAGATATTTCCTGCATCATCGTAAGTAGCAGTAATACCTGTACCACCTGTGATTAGAGCGTTAACTCTGTCATCAACTCTTTCATCTGTGAAGTATAGATTTGTAGATCCTTCTGTAAGAGCATCTGTATTGTGGTTACTAATGTCACCAACCTGTGACTCTTGGAACGTAATAGTTCCAGTAACGTTCATATTACCTTGAACTTCAAAGTTTGTAGAACAAACAAAGTTACTTACAGATAAAGTATTTGAACTAGGAACATATTTAAAGTTATCTGAGTCAGTTCTTATTTCAGTGTTTCCAGTTGTAGCAGAAACAAATGTTGGGAAGAATGTAAGGTTAGAACCTGTTGTGTTTGTGACATCAACTAGAGATGCAGTATCTGCATTACCTGTCAATGCACCAGTTACGTTACCAGTGATCTGACCTGTGACTCCAAGTGTGCCTTGTAAAGTTGCATCATCTTGAACAGTAAGTGTTCCAGTAATATTGGTGTTACCTGTAGGTCCGTCAACAGTAAATTTAACTCCTGCTGATCCACCAACTGATAAGTCATCACCAACATATGCTTTTTTCTTAACTGATAAACCACCATCTGTATGTACAGAAGCAGCACTATCATTATATGCAGAAGAATCTGTTACGTTATTTGCTTGTACAAGACCTGCAAATGTAGCAGCACCTGCTGTGACATCTATACCAGAATTAAAGTCTGCGTTACCATCTACATTCAGAGTTGAATCAAAGTCAACTGCGTTTGTAACATCAAGTGTACCTGCAATATCAGTATTACCACTTGCAGATGCAACGTTAAATTTATTAGTGTTGATGTTAAATCCACCACCAACGTTTAAGGTTGATTGTAAGTTTGCTGTAGAAGTAGCAATGATTGAAGATAGGGTTGTTGTTCCACCTGTTACATCGAGTGTTCCACCAACAACTGTGTTACCTGATGGTCCATCTACAGTAAAACTACCTCCACCAATATCAAAGTCATCTCCAATATATGCCTTCTTAGTAACTGCTAAACCACCTGCTGTAAATATTGCAGCACCGTTATTGTTTGCAGCAGTTGCCTGTGCAGTAGAATTTGCTCTTAGTTTCTCTGTTAATGATACAATACCACCAACTCCAAGAGTTCCATCTATTGTACTGTTTGTATATACTTTTAAGTCTCCACCAATACCAGTATTACCTGCAACAGATAAACCACCTGCTGATACTCTTAACGCACCATTAGATGCCCAAGATCCACCAAGAGTTGCATTGGTAGAATTTGTAAGAGTTGTTATTCCAGTTACACCTAAAGTATTAGTAATATTTGTAACACCAGATACATCTAGGGTGTTATTTAAAGTCGTCGCTAACGTTACTCCTAGCGTCCCTGAGAGCGTTGTATTGTTTGTGACACCCAAAGTACCACCAACAGTTAGATTAGAACCTGATCCAACAATATTAACAGTGGAATTTAATGTAGATATTCCATCTGCTCTAAAGGTTCCTGCTACTAATGTATTACCTGTTGATTGAGCAACCGTAAATTTATTTGTATTAACTCTGAAGTCATTAGTTACATCGAGTGTACCAGTAATATCAACATTTCCACCAAACGATCCGTCGTCACCTACTATAAGATCATCACCAACTTGTAGATCTAGTCCAATACCTGCACCACCACCAACAATAAGAGCACCTGTAGAAGAATTAGTTGCGTTTGTAGTATCAAATAATTTGATAGAACCTGCATCAATACCAGATCTAGTACCAGAAAATACTTCAGAACTATTAGTAGCATTGTGATAAACAGCAAATCTAAGTGCTGAATCATCCCATCCGAAGAATCCTAGTTTAGCATTTGAATCATAATATCTAAACTCTACACCACGATCTTTTGCATCATCAGATGCAGGAGCAGTATCTCCACCCAGTGTAATGATAGGATCATCCACAGTAATAGTAGTACTGTTTACTGTAGTTGTGCTACCGTGAACTGTTAAGTTACCATCAACTATGGCATTACCACCAACATTAAGATCTTGTCCAGAACTCAGGGTGACGGGTGCTGTGAATTGAGAAGTAGCATTTACTGTTAATGCGTCACCAGATGCGTCACCAATGGTATTCTGTGCACCATTTAAAGTGACATCTCTATTTAAAGTAACATCTCCGTGGACGGTAAGTGTTCCTACTGTTGCTGAACCTTGTCCAGTTCTACCTATTGTTGTATTACCAGACTCTCCAAGAACTGTAAATTCTGTTGTATCTCCAGAGTTAAGTTTACCAATATAAAGGTCATCACCAATATAAAGGTCGGTAGCAATACCTGCACCACCATAAACTCTTAAGTTTGAAGTATTATCTGTAGCATAAGATGGAGTATAAGCAGCAGTAAATCCTGTACGAAGTTTATAACGTACACGTAGATAGTTCTGTGTACTGAATGTCTCAGTGGTTCCTAAGTCTTTTTGGTTAATAGAACCGTTAATGTATAAATCTGAGTTAAACAGAGTGTCACCTTCAACGTAACCACCACCATCAAAACGGAAAGACCCGTAATCTCCACCAGATATGACGAAATTGTCTTGAGCATCTGTTCCTATAGTTGGTACATCAACATCCTCGTGATGGAAGAAATTACCTAGATTTAGAGTACCCTCAATATCGGTATTCCATTCGTGGTGCTGATTTGAAATTTTTGTGCACTACCATTTGTAAGAGTAAATGTCTTACCAGTAGTGTCCATCAAGAAATCATTATGTAAAGTTACATCGTCATCAACATCAAGTGTTGCATTAAAAGTAACATCGCTGTCTACATTTAGAGTTGAATCAAAGTCTACTCCTTGTTTGGTGTTGAGTGTTCCTTCGATAACTGTATTACCGTTATCAGTGTCAACCGTAAACTTATCAACACTACTAGCAGTACGGATTTTGAATTCTTTTGCATCGGCAGTAACAATTAAATTGTCTGTGATTTCAGTTTCTAACTGTACATCTAATGTACCTTCAATAATAGTATTACCATTATCTGAATCAACTGTAAACTTATCTACACCCGCAGCAGTTTGTATTGCAAATTCTTTGTTATCTGCTTTAATAATTACGTTATTATTAATTTCTGATTGACCTGCAATCGTAACAGTACCACCAACGTGTGCGTTCTCAGAAAGTCCAAGTCCACCAGTTACAACTAATGTACCAGTTGTAGTTGATGTAGAACCTGTATTTGTTGTAAGTGCTAAGTTACCTGCAATTAGAGGAGCATCAGTACCAGAGAAAACTTCGGATGTATTAGTTGCATTATATAAGAATCTATATCCACCTGTACCTGACCAAATATTTGAGTTAGCATAATCTTCATCCCAACCAAAGAATCCAACACGTGCCTGAGTATCGTAGTATCTAATCTCAACACCACGATCTTTATTATCATCAGTAGCGGGGGCAGTGTCTCCACCAAGAGTAATGATGGGGTCATCTACCGATATTGTTGTACTATTTACTGTGGTAGTAGTTCCGTCTACTTGTAGATTACCACGTACTTGTACTAAACCTGTTGCAGCATCATCGTCACCTGGATCTAATACCATAGTGGCATCACTGGTTCCGATAGTGTTCTGCTGTAAGTAGAAATCTTCTACTTGAACTTTTGAAGCAACATTAGTTGCTGTGATAACAATACCATCATCTGATGTTACGTTTATCACTGATGTTCCTGATCCTGCATTATTTGAAATAATGTCAAGAGTTCTATTTACAGAAGAGTTTACATTATGATGTATTTTTAAAGAACCTGATGAACGCTCTATTGTTTGTAGAGGTGTATTTCCAGGTCTGTCAAGTTTTATAAGTGCACCGCTGATATGAGTATCAACATTAATATCTACTCCACCTGCACCAGTATTATCTACATTGTTAGCAGTAAATAATAAATTTCCACTGGTATCATTTACGGTAACATAATTAAGATAATTAAATCCTCTATATCCTGTTGTCGCTGTTAATTCTTGATCTAATTCAAAAGTTTCTACTGTATTACCATCAGCAAATCCCACCCTATTGTTTTGCATTTGAGTGTTATCAACTGCAAGTGCTGCAATAGTAACGTGACCATTTGCATCTACATCAAAATCTTCTTGAGCAAATGATGCTAAACCTTTCTGTTCTGTAGCAGCAGCAGCGAGGTATCTCCAATTACTTACATCACCACTTGTATGAGTAGGTGCTCCTTGTCCTGCACCAATATCTGTTATTGCCTGATATACTTTACTTGCATTCTCCAGAATATCGTATCTATTATATGTTGAACCTGCATTATAGGTTGCATACTTTGAACCTTCAGTTGCAGTGGCAATCGGTACAACGGTTGCTTGTGTAATTCTTCCATATCTGTCAACGGAAAATTTAGATGCGTTTACAGTTTCTGTTCCGTATGGTTCACCATTAGAACCATTAGCGTCTACAGATGTTAATGCTTCAACATTATATGAACCCACAACAACCGCAGTATCAGCAAGGTCGATAAATGGGTTAGATGCTACACCATCAGGTGTAGTAAATATAAGTCTACCTGCACCACCAGTTAAGTTTCTAGTAGTGATTTGTCCTGTAGCAGTTCTAGCAAGCATACCAAATGTGGTTAAGTTCGCTAGTGCTGTTAAGTCACTATCTAATCCTTGTGCGTCAGTAATTCCATACTCAGCAAGTGTAGATGCTAAACTAGCACCAACAACTCTACCTCTTGAATCAACTTGAACTCTAGAATATAGAGCAGTTGCATCAGGATCATTAGGATTATAATGTGGAAGAGATGTAACTAATTCTAAGTTTGTAGCAAGGTTTAGGTTAGAAGAACCATCAAAAGAACCTGATCCAGTTATAGAACCTGTTAATTGAATTTGTCTTGCAGATGCAAGTCTTGTAGAAGTAGAAGCGTTTCCAATTAACGTAGCACTAATAGCACCCGCCTCAAAGTTACCGTCAGCATCTCTTTTAACGAGAGTGTTAGCAGCGTTTGATTCAGTTTCTATTGGTCTCTCATATCTAAGAGAGTTCCAAGGCGTTACACCATCTCCGATCTTGATACGTGAAGTATCAATCTCGATGCCAAGTTCACCTTGTGCCAAGATAGGGTTGATGTTTGCCCACTGTTGAGCACCATCACGTCTTAATTGGAGTCTATTTGCCATTGTTTATTAAGGACACTATTGCCTCTTTGATATTTATAAGCAAAATAGAAAGGGACTCAATGTCCCTGACGCTATTCTGCTGTTAGTTCGTCTACCGTATTAGTTTTTAGATATTCGAGTGTCTCAATAGCACCTTGCAATTTGAGCATTTGAGTCTCGTTGTCTTTTACTTTTGCTACGAGTTGTTGATTTTCATCACGTAGTTTAGTGTACCTACCTTTAAAATCGTCGAGAAGTGCTTTCTCGTCCATTGTCTCAGGTGTGTCTACAGTCATTGGTTTTTCTCCAGGAATGATTTTAATAGAGATTTAATCTCAGTCAATTCAGATTTTAGCACGCTTACGTCAGATTGGAGGTCGGAAAACTCGTCATTCTTCAACTTGCGTTTTTTTGCTGCACTACCATTAGTAGCATTAATATTTAGCACAGCACCAGAAGAGGAATCTCGTATTAAGTTTGGATGACCCTCGACTCTCTGGTATTTTGGTTTCATTACAGATCACTAAGTGCAATAACTCTAAGGTTCTTGACCTCTGGGACATAGCACTGATTAGAAGAAGTTAAAATAATTTTAACCTGTGCTATTGTAAATTCAGTTCCCTCGAAGGTGTACTCAAAATCTCTATAAAGAAGACTTTCAGTTTTCTGAATTGTTTTGTCCTCAAGACCATTGCCATTAAAATATGTATAACCTATTTCATTGACTGGAATTGTAGTTCCAACAGGTACAATTTTATACATAACTTTTATCTCTGTAGCAGGATGTCTCCATCCTTCAAATCTTACTCTAAGTGAGTTAGCAGGGTTAATAAGATTCATTACCTTAGTAACGTAAACTGCATCATCAAGATCACCTACAGCACTCTCTGCGTTGTTACTACCAACCGCAAGGTCATTAACTCTGTTCATAGTAGTAATAAGAGAGCAACGATCTGTGTCAAGAACAGGAGATATGTTTGCATTAGATGTTGTCATTATCATTTGTACGTTCAATGATTTAGAACCAGATAATTTAGCATCTTCATTTACTTGTGAGCAAACCATCTTAGGTTCGTCAAGATAATTATCCTCATTAGGAATCATATCGTAGTAAATACCATCATTAATAAATGACGCTTGAGTTACATTGTTACCGTCCTGTATTGATGTACCAGATACTGAGTTAATTCTAGGAACAACATCTGTCTCAGGATATACTGTCATTTGTAACTGAGGATATAGTTGATCGAACTGTACGTTCTGTGTAGCAACTACATCAAAACCACCACTTACAATACCTGCTGTAGATACTGATGATACTTGAAGTTTATATGTATCAAGTGTTGGACTACCAATAGCAGTGTGTAATTTATTGATTTCTGTTAAAGGAATACCGTCAAGGTTATAACATTCAACTATGCTGTTAGCACTGTGTGCTATTGCAGTAGTACTTGCTTGTCCACGAGAACCTGATGGTAATGTAAATATTTTACCGTCACTAGATATGGCAGTATATTCAATAATTTCAAAATGTTGTCTAGGAATTTCTGGATCACGAATAAGGATATAACCTTTATTAGATGTGCCTACTGTAGAACCGTTGATAACAGTATGGAATGCAGCACCATCCATAACGTGTAACTGGAATGAACCTGTAACACCATCACTTGCTGTGATACCATTTGTATGATATGCAGAGTCTATTATAGTTGGTGATACTTCAGATTTAACACCACTCATCAATACTGAGTTAGTGCCATCGTGCATACAATGGTTTGAATGACGTACTTTAATTTCAGTTGCTCTGTTAAAGTATGAGATAGGAGCAGATGGATAATCATTAATATCATCACCTTGGAAACTTGTACCACTTGTTCCAATAGTTCCTGATCCAGTTGTAGCAGAAGCAATGACCTGAGTAATTGCATCTCCATCAGCAAATGTACCTGTAATTGATTTAACTGTTACAACTCCTGTTCCTGCGTTCCAGTCAGTAACCATAGCAGAACCACCAGTACCATTTGTCACTACTGTTCCAGTAGCAAATGTACCAGATACACCAGTTAATGTAATAGTACCAACAGATCTTGAGGATACAAGTCTATAGATGAAACTAGAACCAGATGCAACACCTTCTCTAAAAGTTCCTACAACATCATCAAGTATTAAGTATGCGTTAGATGAACCTGACACACCTTGTACAACTTCACGAACAATAGCAGATGGAGCAGGAGATACATCAGTCTGTGTAAGTTCAGCACCGATTGTAAAGTTAGCAACGTCGTCTGCAAGTATTATTTTAATCTCTGGTTTTGTAGTTTCTATAGGATCTAATCTTAGTCTTGATATACCAAAGTTACCCTCTGCAAGTTCTGCGTTATTGAACCAAGCAGTTCCAGATCCTGCTGTATCAAATACCGCTTTATATAATGTAAATTTAAGATCTTCATATTGATCAGCAGTCCAAGTAGATGCGTTCTGTGATTTGAATAAAACACCTGCATATGGTTGTTCAGATATTGTTCTATCAGATGTAACATCATCTTCACCCATTCTTGAGATCCAAAGTTTATATTCATTGGAGTCAGAAAGTATAACTGCACAGTAGTCTCTATTCTCAGTCACATATACAGGTGATGGGAATGTAAACTTAGTTGGTATTGTACCATTTTCAGATAAGTTAATATCAGATGGTAGTAATGTTACGTCAGAGAAAGCAAGAACTTTTGTAGTTGGATAACCATTCGCCATCTCTCTTATCTGACAAGATACAGGGATTCTTTCATCACGAGTTCTAAAGTAAATATCGATACTTGTTAAGAATGCACCACCCTTAGATTCAACCAAGAATGATTGTGCAAGAGGGTCATACCATCCAGTATCTCTAACAGTTAATGATGTACTGTTAACTGTACGATCTTGTGTTACTGTGTCTCTTACGACATCAGCATTTCTAACTGCAAGAATTGTTTGTTGCTGAGTTTCGATAACACCAGATGCAACATAGTTGTGTTGTGCAGCAGAGTCAACTTCACCAGGAACTCTAGAGTCAGTGGAAGATGTTGTTACACGAATAACACGAGTACCAGTAGCAAATCTTGGGTTGGTATTAACAGCAGGATTAGGAATCCACATAATACCTTCCATATCACCATTAGTATTAGCAACTAATCTCTTAGGTTTAACAACAGCACGAGCACCAGATGTAGCACCTACAAGAATTTCTCCTTCTAATGGGTTTCCATAATATGTACCTGCAACTGTATCTGACATTGTTCTAGTGTCAATGTTAATGAATCCAGTAGTAGAAGCGTATGATGTAGGTAATTCACTCTGATCATAAGGTGATAAACCATCAGTAAATCCTTGATTAGGATCAACAAGTTTTAAACGACATTGTGATGTCTGTCCTACAACAGTTTCACCAACAACAAATGGTGTATCATTAGTACGAATATCCTCAACAGTATTCTTAATAACCTCAAGTAGTCTTGGTGATGTGTAGAAGTTTACATCTACATTATCAATGAATGAGTAGAATCTTGTATTAGGTTTTAAACGTTGAATCTTAAAGGCAATATTTCTAGATCTAATAAATGGAACTACAGTTCTTTCAATAACACGATCACCTAATGACTGACGGTCAATTCTAGGAGTAATACGAGTTCTTAAACCTTGTCTAGTTTGTGAACTTGTTGTGTTACTTACATTAAATGTAATCTGTCTAATACCTCGTCCACGCATATGTAAGGTAGAAGAAGATGATGTTGTAGCTGACCAGTTAGTTCTCCAAGAGTTCCATTGTACAGGAGCAAATCCAGTGTTTGTATCAGCACCACTTGCTACCATTGATGCTTCATAACTTCCTTCCATATTAACAATTCTGTCTGGAGCACGACGTGTATCTACCCAGTCATCAGATGATGGATATAAATCAAGACGACCAATGTATGCAAATACGTTAAATGGGTTTACATTCTCAACTCTAGAAGCATAAGGTTGAACAATAAATCTTGTTTCTGTATAAGGTCTTGTAATTGTACCTGTATCGTGAACAGTAACACCACTAGATTGTGTAGTACTAAACTCTAACGATACATTTGTAGTGTAGTGAGAAGGACGTAAAACACCTTCTTGGAAATCTAACGCTGCACCAAAATCTTCGTGAGTAGTATCTGTAGAATCAAAACTTGTAAAGTTGTCTACAAGGAATCCGTTTTTAAATTTATCAAATCCATCACTATCTTTTATAGGTAATGAACTTGTTTCTAATTCAAGCAAACTAAGAGAAGTATAATATTCTAATTGGTCAACACGTTTCTCAATAGCACCGATGTCACGCATAGTGAATCTACGATTATTCTCTCTTGAGATTCTTACATCTTCTGGAGAATATCCATATGGTCTATGAACCATAGTTGCTAGTAACATTGCATTATCAATGTTTGCAGGAATCTCTTGCTGTTCTCCAGATATACCTTTAACAACTTTAAATTGTTGCTGATCAGTTAAGAATACTTTATCTACTCTACCAAGATAGAAATCGTAGTCACAACGGAAATCAGATTCTGGTTTAGGAATATCGATAACAGTAGCATTATTAGATACGCCTCCTGATGCAAAACTACGATCTTTAAAGTCTAATGATGCACAGTTAACAAAGTATGGTGCACCGATGGTTCCTGATCCAGATAATACAGGAGTTACACCTGGACGGAAATCAAGAACATCTCTAAGTTCTTTTGCAACACCGTTCTCAACGTACTGTGGAATATCATCATAATCTACACCAACATATGATTCAGATGCGAAATAGTCACCAGTTGCTTCGTGAACAAACCTATTAAATACAATTTTTAATTTTCTTAATGGTTTAGTTGATGCTGCAAATCTAATTAGTTTTGAAATATCATAGTAATGTCCTTGTTGGTTAGGATCAAGGAAGAATGATGTTGTTATATTTTTACTACCGTTTTCAATAGAACCATCAGCGTCATTAATAATACCACTAATAACTACATTGTTAGCATTGAAACCTTGTACAGTTTCACCTAGTTGGAAAAACTTATCGTTCTCATATACAAAATGACAGATATATGAAACAGAGTTAAAGTTTACAACACGTGCTTTTGCTTTAGATGTTTGTCCTTCAATAATTGTACCTTTCTGGAAGATAGTAGCATCCTGCATTGTAATGAAAGGAACCTTTGCAGAAAGGTCATCTAATGATTCATATACTGCGTGTACCTTATAAACGTCAGAAGATCCCAAAGATATTTCTTCATCTTCAATACGTGTACCATATAATGATCCATAAGCAAGACCATACTTAGGAGCGTCAGAAGATATGTTTGTTTTCTCAATCTTCATCACTTCCATTTCTGTAGCGTTCTTTAACTTCTTCTCTGCTTGGTTTTTAGATACAGAAGTAATTAAACGACAAGATGTAACACCTGTTAAACCAGAAACTGTTAAAGATGTTCTAGGAGTACCAGTGCTGTTAAATGATAAGTTAGGTTCAATATCAATCAAAGTACCTGCTGTAGGTGCTAATTCTACTAACTGATAATGATCCTTATCATACGAAAGGAACTGTTCATCAGCAGGTAGAGATATTGTAAAGTCATTAGATCCAGTAACTGTTATATCATCAAAAGATCTTGCAACTATAACTGATTCGTCTGTGATGCTTCTAATAGATTCTTTAGGCATCTCAATTAGAAGATCAGCAGTTTCTTTATCATATACTTGTGCTCTACGACGAACCATAAATGAGTAATCGCCATTACTCAAACCACTTGCAGTACCACTTGCATTTAAAGCAGATGTAATATTATTTGTTATTGTACTTGCAGATATAGGATATATCTTATCCATTGAGAATGTATTCACACCGTTTGGTGTTAGAACATCTCCAGGACGTAAATCAAGAGTAAAGTTTGAGTTTGTACCTGTAAAGGAAGTACCGTTAATATTAAAGTTAACACCACTAATAATAGTTTCCTGATCAAGAAGTAGATCTCCTGCAAATGTAATTGCATTTGTATCTGGATCTCTACCAGTTACACCTTTAGCATCTGTAATTTGGAAACTAAATGAATTTGTAAGAGTTCCAATTTCTACACCATCTTTTTCTATAACTTCTCCTGCACGGAATGTACCAAATACTTGATAGACTTTAAATACAGTTTGTGCTGATATAGCATCTACAACAAATGCTTTTGCTTTAGTTGTTCTACCACGAATAACAGCACCTTGTCCCGCAGTTACAGCAGCAGACATTTGGAATGTAGTTAGTGGTTGAATATCAAAAATATATGTTTTAAATACTGTAGCAGATGATGTTACATTAGTACCATTATGATATTCATATGCAGCACAACGTGCATAACCTATAACTTCACCTGATCCAGATAATGATCCACCTGGTGCAGTATCTCTAAACTCAAGAACCTGATAGTTTGCTGTTACATTATTACCATTAACTATAGGAGAACCTTTTACATTATTCATCAGCATATAATTGCCGAGTTCAAATGGAACTATAGAGTTTTGTAATGCTTTTGTATCTCTTGGTTTCTGTACATCAATAAAAGTAGGAACTAGGGTTTCAATCTCAAATCCTCTTACGTACGCTTTTCCTGGGGATACTTCTAAAGAATAGTATGCAGAACTAGATGCAATTCCATCTGGTGATGTTCTACCTGGAAGATATACACCATTATTTTCACCATCATCTTGATGCTCACGCATCCTTAGATCAAACTCTCTGACGCTATAATCACCAGACTCATCAAATGTACGACGAGCAAGTTCTCTTTCTATTTCATTATATGCTGTTCTTTCTACAAATGATTCTATTGCTGAATTATTAATACGCAATAGTTCAATAAAGTTTTTATCTGTGTCATCATCAATAACTTTCTTTGTTAATGAACAACGAATTCTAAATCTATGTGCACCAGGTGCTGAATAGTTTGATGTTCCAGTTGCATTATCGTTTAATGATGGATCATCTTCTGGAGTTACAATAGATTCAAATACTTCTAATCCAACTCTGTAAGAAGGACTGTTTGTATATTGATCAAGAATAATTGTTTGCTCAGTTACATCAACAAAATAACCACGTATAAAATATACACCAGTAGCGACTGTAGCAGTAGAACCAACAGCAGTAGCAGTTGTAGGTAACAACTGTGCAAATGGTGTGCCAACTTCAATTAGAGTAGATCCAAAAGTAAGTTCAGCATCAGCAACTAACTGTTCGTTTGCAGTGAAAGTTCTAGTTTCACTATCTGTTCCACCTGATGTAATATATTTTAAGTATAGAGTTATGTAACCACGTTCTGATTCTGTAGCAGATATAGAGAATATAACTTTTGCTTTGATACCAGTTGTAAGACCTGTAACTATTCTTCCTTCTAATTGTGAACGATATAACTCAACGTTTGTTCCTAAGAAACTTGCTTGTAACAATACTGCTTTTGCATCTAAGTCATAACCTATTTGTCCAGGGATGACCATTGCACCATCCTTAAACATATGAGTTCCCATCGACTCAACTTGATTCTGCATCAAGGATTGAAGCGTGGTTAATTCTCTTGCCTGTATCGGATACCCAGGACGGAAAAGAACTTTATAAAAGTTATTAGCAGCACTGAAGTCGTCGTAATAAGGACTTATATTGAGGTTGGTATTCTGTGGCATTGGTTAGAACTCTACAACGATTTTAATGTCTTCAATTTGGTCGCCCGCCCTTGAGATTGCTCTCCTATTGTCTATGTAGATCACTTTACCTGAATCCTTTTTCACTTCAGGTTTGGCGTAACCAGATGTGAATGACATACCTAAATCATACTCCGTGTTGTTTATGACACGTGTTGCTTCACCAGGAACTACAGGGAAGTTGATGTCAGGGTCAACAGATGTACCAGAACCCGAACCAACAATGGTGTTACCACCAGAAAACTCAACTTTATTACCAGTAATCTCAGGGAATATACCATCTACTCTGTTTTGATAAAATTTCAAAACTTTTGTTAAGGAGTTCCAAGAAACTACACGACCACGGGCAGTGACCTGTTGTCCACCCACAGTACGAGTTTGAGTTATGATTTCATCAGTATTAAATGATCCTGTGAAATCAGGAGAAAATATTACAGCATTAGATGCTGATAAAGTAATAGCGTCTGCTAATTCTTCGGTACCATACTTAAATGGATTAAGAGTTAATCCAATACGACGATAATCGTTATCAGTAGGGAAGTCTCCTGATCCCTCTGAGTATGTAAATTTGGTGTTGATCATAACACGGAATCCACCTAACTCAATAGCAGGAGTAGATCCGTGACCACCTTTAGGTGGAATAATAACGTCAATAGCACCACCAGATCCTGTACCAGAACCAATACCATTAACTTCATCAACAACAATTTTACCGAAGGAATAATTAGATCCTCCAGAAGTCACAGTTGCAGATACAATACGACCACCATCAACAACGACAGAAATACGTCCACCAGTTCCATCACCTCTTAGAGGGATGTTTTCATATGTACCATTGTTATATCCAGAACCAGATGATTGAATAACAACAGTGTCAATTTCTCCTCCAACAGCATCAGATTGAACAGCACTGTCAATTAACACAGGCATATAATCTGCTGAGAAGAATTTCAGAACCGATCCCACTGGGATGGTGTACATATACTTCCAACGATAACCATCAGCAGTGGTGATAATAGAAGTAGAAGTGCCAGTGGGTTCGATCGTACTAGGTTTACCATTCGGATCAGAGGGTGACGTTCCATTGTAGATACACTTATATGTTTGATAAGATGAGTTAACAACATAGAAATCAGCATCATATAGTTTAGTAGCACCACTGGAAGCAGTCTTACTAGATGAGTAGTCGTTACGATACATATCGTAAACATAACCTAAACCACCAGTAGTTTGTTCTGGGGGTATCCAGTCAATACGACGTACGACTTGAATAGCGTCACTGGCAAGTACACGCTTCATAGAAATCATATCGTCATATGCGTCTGAGAACTCTTGAAAAGAGTCTATAGGGGTAGGAGGATTATTCTCATTATCCCATTCTTGAGGGCGACCAATGAAAACATACAAACGGTCACGATTTGCACCCGCAGCGATGTCACTCTGAGTCGAATCTGGTCCCTCAAGTGATTTGATGAATTTTTCAGCGGTGAAAATTCTAAATTGATCGGTAAGTAATGCCATTGGATACTATGTACCTTCCTTTTATTTATAGTAGTTTAGTCAGGTTCGTTTCTGATATAGGATGGATAATTTATAAATTGGATAACACCTATGGCACCTGACGTACCTCCAGTGATATTTTCATTCTTATTCCAGAGGTAATTTCCACTGTTTGCAACTGGATTTTTGATAACAAGTTTCTTTATAGTTGCATCCCAAGATTCAACTGTTCCTGTTACTCCACTTAAACTTCCTGTTATTGTTTCACTCTGAACAAAGTCATTAGTGTTATTCATTGTACGGAAAGTAAACTCAATAGTTGCAACGTGTTGATCTCCATCACCTAAAGCACCTGCAAGAGAAACAGTTGGTGATCTAGCAGGAAGAGACGCATCTGTCATTTGGTCTCCAACTTGGAACAATGAAGTGTTTTGTCCACCTAATGTTTCCTCAATACCATATAGAGATGATGCAATACCTCCATCAAGACTTATTGCACCTGCATAATCTGTATTAGTATTTACCAGATCAGGAATGCCATCTCCTGCTCCTTGTAATTCATCATCATCTTCAAACTTTTTATCCTGTATTAGACCTATAGGATCTGTTAACTGAACTATATTGTCACCTATAGACTCTACTAATACGTGTGGTTCAACACCAGTTTCAGTAGATCCTGCTGTACCTCCTACAAAGTCAATAACTGCTGACAATGTATTAGATGATCCACCATCAATAAATGCTAGTTTATCAACTTCAAATGTCAAATACAGTGCATTTATCGCAGGTCTCCAATCATAAACACGAGCAATCTTATTACTAGAACTTTCAGAAGTTCTTATAACACGATCTCCAACATTAAAAATATACTGACTGACACCATTAACATCATCTGCAAGTGAATCTAATGTTACTTTTTGATCATATCTAAAGTTAACAGCACGGTCACAACCAACAAAAGATGTAGAAGTTTTACCTGTATATCTAATAACTTCACTTCCAATTAATATTTTTCCTGATCCAGGGTAAGGTGTAGTAGTCTCAACAAATATTGTTTGATCAGATATACCCACATTATTAATAAGACCAGTTATATTATATAAAAATGAGTTAAATGCTTGTCTGTTTCTAGACCTTTTTACTAAATCAGTATTTCTAGTAAAAATTACTGAGGGTTCTGATGAAAAACCACCACCAGGATCAAGAACATTTATAGCAGTGATAGCACCTAAATCTACAGTAGCAACTGCTCTGGCACCACCTCCACCACCACCATTGAGTAAAATAACAGGAGGAGTTTGGAAATACTCACCTGCGTTTGATATATTTACTGCTTTAACAATACCAAATTCATCTACCTCTGCAACACCAGTAGCACCCTGTCCTCCTCCACCAGATACAATAATATTAATATCACCATTCTCATAATTTGATCCAGTATCTTCTAAAGATAAACCAGTAAGTAATCCAGTAACAGGTCTGAGTTCAGCACCTGCACCACCACCACCTTCAATTACAGCAGTGGTTAGATCATTAAAATACTGATCTCCATTTGATAACATCTGAATGTATTGAATAGCACCTGCGGGTGCTATTAATGTTCCATCAGCAGCATATTGATCAGTATCCCATAGGATTGCTTTTGCCTTTGCACCATATCCTATACCTGCTGTTGTTAAAGAAATTCTAAATGGATCATATCCTTCACCTGGATCTAATACTTTTACAGCAGCAATTTGACCATTAGTAATAACAGGTTCAAGTATTGCTTCTCTTAATGGTGTTCCACAATTCCCAACTTTTAATTCTGGAGGGTCCCCTGCGACATAACCAGTCCCCCCATCATTAACAAATACGTCTTTTATACCATACGTACTGTTAAAGATAGGTTCAATAACTGCTCCTGATCCTGGGACTGTTCTTGTCATTACCTAATTTCTAATGTTCCAGACATATCGTTGTGGATTGTACACTGATAATATAGAGTGGTAGGTGCATCAAAAGGAACTGTAAATGACTGCATAGCAGTATTAGATCCACTAACACCTGTGGTATATGGAGTTCCTCCTGTTCCAGTTGTGGACTGAATTCTTAGTGGATGAGATGCTCCAGTAGTATTATTGAAATCATATGTAAATCCACGATAAAGAATTATAGTAGGATCTGTTGATCCTCCAGATGGTAATCCAGGTCCATTTACTGTATAACTTGATTGTCCAACTGCACTAAAAACATATAGAAGTGTTGGAGATGGTTTATATACAGTTGCATTATTATATCCTTTAATAGGAGTTGATCCTGCGGGAGCACTTGTACCTTGACGTTTGAATCCTCTATCAACGTCTTCAAAAGTTGAACCATCGTTAGCAACTTGTAATTCACCGTTGGTATCAAGTTTTATTCTCTTAGTACCAATCTTAATCTCAGCACCGTCTGCTAATTCTAAGTTGTTACTAGCATCAAGTGATAATTTTTTAGTACCACCACTACCAAATCTAATCTCTGCTGATTCTGGAATTTCTAAGTTACCAGATCCATCAAATTTAATTGCTTTATTAGCATCACTACCAAATCTAATTTCAGATGATGCAGGTAAATCTAAGTTACCAGATCCATCAAATTTAAGTTCTTTAGTAGATCCACTTGTACCAAAACGAATAGAAGAAGCAGCAGGTAGTTCTAATACATCAGAATCAAATGATAATTCTTTACCAGTATCAAACTTAAGTTTCTGTCCTGCAAGATCTACAACACCATCTTCATCTTGAGTAACTAATTTATTCTTAGATGAAATCTTAACATTACCTGCTACACCTAATTCTTGAGTTTGGTTAGCAGTTCCTGTAGCGGTAACTGTAACACTACCACGAGTAGCACCGTTTTCAGCAGTAAATGATGCGAATGCTGCATCAATTTTATTACCAGTAGAATCTTCAATCTCTAACTCAGTACCAACTTTCATAGCACTGAAACGTGTACGAAGTGCTTCTTCTTGTGTTGAGTTCTCTGATGCCAGTTTAGATGTCAGAGTACGAGTTGCACCAGTGTCTATACTTTGAAGAGTGTGTTCTACTCTCTTTCTACGAGTAACTTCTTGATCTGACCCTATAGAAATACCTGTATCATCCATCCAAATAGTAGAACTGGATAGATATAAATCTCTAAACTTAAGTGCTGAACTACCTAAGTCATATGTATTATCGGTGTTTGGTAAAAGATGAGTTGAAATAACAACGTTGTTTGAACCATTGTTAGTCAAATTAGTAATGGCACTGCCCCCACCGCCACTACCTTGTAAGTCATCACCAGGTTGGAATCTTGAGTTTGCTGTATTCCACTTCAATACTTGACCATTCGTAATACTCGTTAGGTCTATATCTGTTAAATTAGATGATGCCAGATCACCTTCTGTAAATACTGAACCATTCCATTTTAGGACTTGGTTTGTTGATGGTGATCCAACACTAATTTGTAAGTTAGTATCATCACCTAATTGGGTATATAACTCATTAATAACATTATTGAGTTTTATAGCACCGTCTCTGAGGGTATCTCCTGTACCATCATTTGCCGATACACCGACGTTTACATTCTGCTTAGCCATAGTAGGGGGGTTTTTCTACAGTTTTATTTATGTCATATCGAAAGATTCTGACGTATTATCCAAATTTACATCTTGTCTAGTAAAGTCAGGATTGTTATTATCCCGATCAAATGTAACTGGAGTCATATCGTACTTTCCAATACCAGTGTCAAATTTAAGGATAGAGGAATAATCTATAGACGTTCCAGAACCTGTTACAGTAAGGATCGCTAGATTGCTTATTAAAGGTGAGTTTTGTGCTTGTGTTGATGAACCAACTGGACCAGTTAATACACATCTATAACGATAACCCGTCATAAATGGTTGAGCATTTACTGTTAAAGTTGCAGTAGTATCACCAGTCAAATTAGACCAAGCAAATCCACCATCTGTTGATACTTGCCACTGATACGCAATAGTATCATTTTGTGGTTGTATCTCTGCTAACAAACTAAACTGTTGTGTATTACCACTTTGAACAGTAGCGTTTGTTGGTTGATTTGTTATAACAAGAGTAGGAGGTTGAGCAGGAGTATCATCACTTCCACTGTCACCACCAGTAGTTTGTGTAAAACCACTATTTGCAGGAACTGACATTGCCTCTTTCGAGGTCAGACCCATCATAAAAGGAAATACAGGATTTCCAGAAACATCTTCAGTAAGAAAATATGCAAAAGTACCACTAGGATACTCAGGTGTCACACAGTATCTACCATTGTGTGTATCTAATTTACCTGTTCCACCAGTATATTCCCAGTCTTCCATAAACACACCTGCGGGGTATGTTCCACTATAACCAGGTCTACTAGGTGCTTCCTCGCTCCTTACTGTCCATCCAGAGGACATTCTGATAACAGACGTAACATTACTGTTAGGATCTGTATATCCCCAAGGACCATATACAGGATAACCGTCAAAAGCATAACCAATTATTTTAGAGTGTCCATCAGGATGTCTAATATTATCACCATTATATTGAGATGAACCATAATAATCATTATATCCTGCCATCACCTGATTGTTATTCCAACAATCTAAGAAGTCGCTGTCGTTATAACGGTACTGACCAGTTGACTCAGGATAACCACCACAACTATCTTCTCCATAATTAAGAGCAGAACTAATACCCGCTGCCACATAGGAAAATCCCGACGGGGGCGATCCATCATTTCCTGCACTAGGATTAAAGAAGACGACACCGTTTGCAGCAATACCAATAGCACCCAGACTGACAACCCCAGAATTAGACGTGTTTGATCCACCTCTGTGAACAAAGTTGTGGTTGAAAGTATATGATGTAATAGTATTTGTGTTATTGGCATTAGGAAATGTTCCCGAAGTTACTGGAAAAGGTAAACCATTACCAGTTACTGTTAGGACATTATTACTGCTGTTATAAGTTGCATTTGCTGCCATAATAGTATTTAGTCGTCGTCAAAGATTTGTGTAGGTGTAAAGGAACTAAGTGTTGTAGCACCGATGTTAACGGTGAGAACAGCAGAAGTTGATAGAACAGGGACCGCACCATTAGATGTAATACCAACACGGAATTCATCATTTGTATCTGCTTGTGTAGTAGCAGCAGTTGTGTATGTAGAACTGGTTGCTCCAGTAATATTATTCCAACTTGTTGTTCCGTAATCTTTCTTCTGCCATTGATATGATAGAGTTCCATTATTAATATTGATTGCTGAACCCATATACTGATGAGCACCACATACGTAATTAAGAGTAGCAGGAGCATCAGCAGCAACCGTGATACTAACACTACGTGTTGTAGCAGTATTAAATCCTGCTGCATAGGTTGCGTAATCTGCAACTTGATTACCGTTAAGACGATATACAACACCTGTTTCATATCTACTATTTCCACCATAAGCAGTTGCATCTGCACTAAAGTAAAGTGCGTGAGTAGAATTACTAACATCATTTTGATTAAACTGATATGTTGCTCCACGTACAAATGTAAGAGTTGGTGCTTCAGCATTTGAAGTAAATTGACCACCAGTAAAGTTGTATCCTTTTCCAGATCCTTGATTATAGTAAGGATGAGATACAGACTTATCAGCAACTGTAATTGCATACGCAACAACATTAGATATTGTAACTGTTGCAGCAACTTGGAATATAGCAGTTTGACCTTGGTTAACAGTAATATTTCTAGGTGCTTCAGTGATTGTTATAAAGTTCTCAATAACTCCAGTACCACCTGATGTAGGAATGAAGTTAGGATCGTAAATATCAAGACCACCATTTAATGCAGGTCCTGTAGGTCCTAAGTAATCATCTGCAACAGTTGTGTTTGCGTTAATTGTAGGTAGTGTATATCCTTGACCTGCATTTTTAACATCAATTCTGGCAACACCGATAAGTGCTTTAATACGTCCACCAAATCCTGTTGAAGATATAACATCAACTTGAGGTCTTGTACTATAACCATCACCAGAGTTTGTTAATATTGCGTTAGTAATACGTCCTTTCTCAATAGTTGCAAGTGCCTGTGCATTACGTCCTTTAACAGCACCACTATATTCAAATGTAATAAGTGAGTTAGAAGATTCAATAAGAGCAACAGTTCTAGTTTCTTCCTCACCATCAATTACAAGTTCGTCACCTGCTTCAATAGGTGGTACAACTGTTGCTGCAATAACATCAACATCAGAACCAACATAAGAGAATGCAACGAAGGTTGAACCTGCACGAGGAACTTCAGAGAATATAATTCTAGAACCAACAATCTCAAAACCAATTCCAGGTTCCTGTATAACACCATTTAACTGACATATAATATTGTTCTCAGGTAAGATTGTATTTGACTGTACACCATCAGTTAGAGTCAATGAGTAGAACACTCCATTTAACTTTAAGTTGAATGAGTTACGTAATGAATCAAAGTCGAATGATATATCATCTAATTGTCTTAACTTACCTTTATATACACCGTGGAATGTTGATCCTATAGCAGGTGCTTCAGTAAACTGAATGTTATCTGAGAATGCAGTAAATGCGTAGTCAGCACCAGGTGGTTGTAAAATACCATTTACAAAGATCATCATATGTCCTGCGGGATCTGGGAAGTATTGTGTACCATTTCCTTGAGTTAACTTGAATGACTTCTGTACACCATCAAATCCTCTAAAGAATCTACGTACTCTACCTCTTAATGATCTAGCAGATGAACAAGCACCTTTGAAACTATTATCTCCAATAATCTGTGAGTTCTTCTGGAATGTTCCACTTGTTCCTTCTAAGTGTAATACTGCACGAGTACCAAACTGTGAAATCTTAGCAATCTTACCAAATGCAGTTGTATCTGTTATTGTGACTGCACCAATAGTTGTATATACAGATGGGAATAGAGTTCCAACTGGTACTTTTGCTAATTGATATTGTGTATTACCTCCAATATTAGATATTGTTACTCCTTCTGGAGTTCCAGTTTCATTTGCAACAAATACGTAATTATTATTTGTATCAATTTCAGTAACTGTTACTGTCCAACCAATACTAATACCACCAGACTGAATCTGTAATACGTCACCAACATTAAATGTATCAGTAACTCCAGTATCAGTAATTAATGCAGAATATGTAAGTCTTGTAATTTGTCTACCGTGTACATATTCACCGAAGTTAGGTAATGTAACGAACGATTCAATCTCAATAATTTGATCAGTAACAGATCCATAGATAACGTCTTGGGGTTTAAACTCTCCAGTTACTGTGGAAATATCGTAAGTGATTCTACCACTCTGATTATCAATTAGAGCACCATTATTATTTCTAACAATTAGAGCAGTCGCTTTAGATCCAGTTGCAGTAGAGAAGAATTTATCAGTTGCAATAAACTCACCTTGACGGAAGTTAACAAGAACTCTATCGTGGTCACTAGCAAATGTACAAGTACCACCAGATGTAACACCTTCAATCGTATCACCTGGGGTAAATGTTCCATTGTAATCAATTAGTTTAATATATGTCTCGTTGTCAGTAGCAAGAACTTTACCAGTATTTGATGTAGCACCTTGAACAACAACCATCTCACCATTCTGAATCTTGATTCCAGTTCCACCACCTTGTGCAGAGAATGTATTACAAGTCATATATTTCGCTTGATACATAATATCTGCTAGATTATCTTCCATACGAACAATCTGAGCAGTTGCATTTGATGTACCACCGTAGATAACATCAGCAAGGTTAAATCCTGCTTTGATTGGTGTTGGTACACTACGTGTTCCATAAGTTGTAGGTACACGATCTACACCTGGATCTACAGCAACAGCAAGTGTATGTAATTGTGATGCAAGACCTGGACTTAGAACTAATGGTTCACCATCAATATATTCTGTAAGAACTATCTTAGAAGATGTTGAATTTGGATGGACATAGTAAATTGTTCCATCAAGTTCTGGAATGTTAGATCCAAGAACAATATACTCAACTCTGTCATATGGTTCAAAATTATTAGCAACATTAATAACTCCATCATAAACAGCAACACCTGCATCGAACTGTGTCCTTAAGTATATTGTTGGGAATTGTGAGTATTGTAATGCAGTTAATATTAAATGGAATAATTGATGTAACTTATGAGATGCAGTTATAGTAGGACGTAATTCTCTATCAGGATTAGTTCCATCAAGTGAATAAAGAGGTTGGTTAGCATTTACACCAGGATCAGGTGCAGTTCCTAATAAGATATGATCCATCAACTCTTTAATCATTCTTGCGTGATAAAGAAGACGTGTTCTAAAGAGTGTTGGGTATGCTACAAAATTACCATCAGCATCAAACCAAGAGTTAACTAACTGTAAAGTTCTAGCATTACCGTTGGTAACAAAGTCATATACTATTGCCTTTTGTATTGGATCAGCAAATGTAGCATCTCCTGCATATCCAGGATACTGACTTAAAGTTTTTTCATATGATTCTAATTGAGTATATGTGTCGTTATACTTTAACAATCTTGCAGATTGTTTATACATTTCTGTACCACTTCCAAGACCGTGAAGAAGAACTTTAAATAATACGTGTGCAGCAGATGTGACATCGTAACAAGTTCCACCTTTATATACAGTGTTAGTAGTAACAGGTGCAGTTCTTGTTATAGTTGCAAGATGACTACCATTACCCGCAGCAGCAGTGTCAACAGTATTAATAAGTATCTCCCAAAGGGTATTAATCGCAGAACTTTGTGTGGTGCAGTTTCCACTACCTGCTGAATCGTAAGTTATAGAAACATCACGTCTAATAGCACGTTCACCTGTAAGTGGCCATTCAGTTGGTAATGTTCTTGTAATCCCAGTCATATATGCTGTAGGATTACTTGTATTACTACTATCAAATAGATTGATAGGAATACCCATTAATGTTGTTATAGACGCTGCTTCATTTACACAACGAACTCCACCACCACCAATAATATACTTTAAAGCATTGGTATTAGCACTTACAAATGCGTGTTGATGATTACCACCATATTCAACAGCACCAGAAACAGCACTTACAAATGTATGTGGATATTGTTCGCTTGTAGGTGCAGGATTTACATTAACCTTAATACGTCCATCCTTAAATCTAACTCCATCAGTATCACCAGATATAAATGTGTGAGTGTAATTTCCACCTGCACTGATTGCATTTTGTGCAGCATTTACAAATGTATGAGTAGTTACGTTAGTAGATGGAGTTCTTCCAGATGCTAAAACATTAACTGTGATTGTTGTTTGACCAACTGCCTTAACTGTTAGAGGAACATCATATGCTCTATCTTTCTTCCAAGTAATATTATTTGTACCAGAAGAAACATATGTGTGTGGTGTTGTGTTTGTTGAAGGTATTCCAGTAGATAATAAAACTTGAACTTTAAATGTGTTGAAGGTTACATCAGAAATTTCTAACCAAGAATTAGCAGCAGGGTCAGTAGCACGTGGATATGTATGATTTGTTTGATTGTTATCTTGACCACAAGTAAATGTTAGAGAATCAGTTGCAATCTTAATTTGATCACCATTTGCAAATCCGTGTTGAGGAACAGTCAACTGCATCATACCTGTAGAAGGTTCATATACAGCACCAGTACTCTGATGTATTGTAGTTGTTGTTCTAGGATATGCGTGCTCAGTAGCATTACTATCTTCTGCACAAGTAAAGATCAATGAATTATCAGCAATCTTAATATGTGATCCAGGAACAAGACTATGATTACCGATTGTGATAACCATATCTCCTGTAGTAGGACTGTACTGAACGTTAGATGGAGTATAATTTAAAGTATTTGTAGTACCAACGTTTACATCAAATGTATTTGTAGATACGTTACTAATTGTTAGATACTGGTTTGAAGCAGGATCACTAGGACGTGGATATGAATGAACACTATAATTGTTATCCATTGTACAAGTAAAGTTCAATGAATTATTAACAAGTCTTATCTGATCACCATTACTAAATCCGTGCTGATTAACTGTAAGAGTAATAACACCAGTAGTAGGTGAATATGTTGCTCCTGTTGCAGTAAATCCAGAATCACTTACTTCTAATACTTCTAGAGATTTACCACTAGCATAGTCACTAGAACGAGGGTAAGAATGGTTAGTTGTATTACCATCTTTTGTACAAGTAAATGTAATTGCATTATCAGGTAATTTAATGTGTCTACCAACATCAAGATTATTTGTACCAATATCTAAGAATAGATTTCCAGTTGCCTCTTCGTAAATTGCATTACTAACATCGTGAGTTCCGTTAGCAGTAGTTCCTACATTTACAGTAAATGTATTCGTGGTTGTTGCTGTAATTGGTAGTAAAGCACCACTTGAAGGATCTAGAGAACGTGGATATGTATGAGTAGTTGCATCATTATCAAAGTCGCAAGTAAATGTTAATGAATTTGGATTAATTTGAATACTATCACCTGTTGTTAATATGTGACCATTAACAGTAAGTCTTAAGTTACCTGTGGTTGGGAAGTATTCTGCATTTGTTGGAGTTAAGTTACCTGTTTGTGTATTTGTTCCATCAATAGTAATACTTGAATCATACTGAGCATATCCTTCTGTTACACCATTAATTGTAACAATCTGCTGTCTCATTATTTGTATTGCAATATCTCTTGCTTGCTCAAAGATATACTTAACTTCTGTTGCTTGATTACTAATATGCTGTATAGCATTTCCGACTGTAATGTAGAATTCACTTGAATACCACATACGGTTGTTACCACCGTGCTTTAAGTTGAATATTAATGCTTCAAGTAAATCTACAACGTCATCAACACAAGACTGATAATTATAACCACCAGAGAATGCCAAACTAGCATACTGCGACATACCACGACCAACAGCAGTTGTAGCGATAAATCTTATATTATTTTCAATTTCATTTGCAGCATCATAGTAACCATTAGTTGTAGCATTAGCATAGTAATCAGGTCTTGGTGCTACTTGTCCTAAACCACTTGTCTGCCCTTCTTCCTCATAGGGAGTAAACCCTAAACGGTTTCTGATGGTTAGGATTGACATATCTCTTGCCAACTTAAACGCATAGATTGTCTCTTCAGATTGAGCACTTACGTGAGTTAATGCTAAGTCTGTATTCAAATATAATGCAGCAGCATCATAGGATTCACTGTTACCACCAAATCTTAAATCGTGTGCTACAGATTCAATAATGTCAACAATATCATCTTCACAGTTGACCTTACCACCTGGAACTTTAAACTTCTTAGATTGTGCAAAGGATGTCTTAGTTAGAATATCGACTGCTTCACCTGCAATAGTCTTAGCATTTTGCTCTAAAAGATTAGCAGCATCAAGATCTCTATCAGATCCTGTGTATGCTTTAGGATCTATTGTAATAGTATCATCACGATAAACAACCTCATCTGTGTATAACATCTGATAGTAATCAGAGAAATCAGCAGCAACTTGAGCAGGGTTTTCATTTCTACCAATCAATAAACCTTGTATTGCTTTTTGTGCTAACTTTTTAGCATATTCAATAGCATCAATCATTGCAAGCAATTCATCTTCAATATAATTGATATTAGTCTCATTATCGAGATAACTATCAATCATTGCTTGTGTTTCAAAGTTACCACCAGTAATCAAGTCACCTGCAATAGCAGGAAGTATATGATCTCTAATATCTCTTACACATTTTGCTCTATTAGGTATTGTTAGTTTATTTACTGTTGAGAAACCAACTTGTACTTGATATTTGTTTTCAATATAAAATACTGACTCATCAGCGATTGCCTTTCTATTAAAGTAAATTAAATCAGCACCATCTCTGAATCTATGACCTGTAGGTCCGATAACATCTAGTAGATCATCTACAAGAGTCATAATATCAGTTTGTATCTGTGAAGCAGCAGGAGATGAGAAGTAATTAGGAACACGAACCTTATATGAATAAGTTCCATCTAATGTTGTTTCGTCTAATGTAATTACATCGATACAAAGTTTTGCAACTTCTCTCCAAGTATAGATTGACTGTAGTTGCTCACCACCAATATGTTGTAAAGAACCTGATCCTTCAATATAAGCACGACCAACAATAGTTGTTTGGAAGTTACCACCAGAAATTAAGTCATCAATAATAGCAGGTATGATGTATGCTTTTGTATCTCGTAAACATACATTAGAACCATACATTGATCCACCACCATCACCAGGAATTACAAAGTCTGGGTATCTTGCTCTTAAACGACCAACTGCTTCTTCAGCAATGTAATCAATATTCTTACGTATAACTTCAGCACATATTCTATATTCTTCACGACTAAGATCAACACCTTCAGTAGTAAGTTCAGAACGCCATAACTCAACTTCATCAGCAGTGGCAGTAGATATTATATGGTCAACGTATGTTGCATATACTGCACTCTGTTCCATAGGGAATGGTGCTTCACCAAGAAGTGCGAATGATATGTTTGTACTACTTGTGAATACAATAGGGGGAGTAAAACTACTATTGTACTGGGAAATTCCTTTGCGAATAATAAGGTTATCAATCCAACCATTGAAAGGATTAGCATTGTTCCATCCTGCACCAATAGTGATCTTACTATTTGCGTTGTAATTGTTTGTGTCAGTATATGTACCCATCTGCTGACCATTTACAAACAGTTTAGTTACACTTGTAGAACGTGATACTGCAATATGATACCAGTTATTAATTGTAGTAATAGCAGAACTAACAGTAATTACATCACTTGCACCTATAGATAAACGAAGTGACTGACCAGACATTAATATGCCTAACTTAGCATCGGAAGATGACTCTCTAAGATCAATAAGTCTCTGTGTACCAGTAACAGAAGCAGGACGTATCCATAACTCCATTGTATAATCACCAGTAGCAGCATCTGCTCCATCACCAAATAATACAGCGTCACTTGATGGGAAAGTAGCATAAGAACTTGTACCACTGAACTTTAATGAACCAGAATCAGTTTTAAATGTTAATTTATCTTGAGTTACATTCTGATATGTTAATTTAGAGTTGGTTATATACTCACCCTTCTGTAATACACCAGAAATTTGTTTAGAGAATATCCATTTGTTACCTGCATTAGATCCAATAACATCATATGTTGCACCTGATGTAATTGCTTTTACAGTATCACCAAATACGAAGAATCCACCAGATGATTTATCTTGATAAGCGTGTTTAGCACAACGTAAAGTTTCTCCATCTACAAAAGCATAAGGAGGAAGAACACGAGGTACATTAGTAATAGACCACTGATATGTTGCAGGAGTGCCACCTGTAGGGTCCTGTAGAGTATCAGTAATGATTCTCATATAGGATGTTATAGCATTTGCCTGATTAACACAACTATTAGTATATCCTGCTAATGCAGCAGAAGGTGCAGTCTCAGTTACTGCTGCTTGGAATGCTGCTACTGTTCCTGGAGATGCAGTTGATCCAAGATTAGTAATCAGAATATTCATTAACGTGATAATTGCTGATTCTACAGTTGTTTCATCAGCGAGTTCTGTACCAGTTACCTGATTCCAATTATGAGATCCTGCTTTAGTCCAAGCATTATTTTTCATTACTTCAATAGCAATCTCTCTTGCTTTAGTAAAAGCATTTACAATAGTATCTCTATCACCAGATGTTACACCATACTGTAAAGTTTTCTTAGTTGCTTTATATACAAAGTTATTACCACCGTGTGCTAGGTTATAAACCATTGCTTCAAGAACATCAACAATATCAGATAAACAATGAACATCTCCACCTGATACACTATATCCAGGATTTTGTGTCTTAGCATAATGTAATGCTTCATATGCAATAAACCATTTGTTATTAAGAATTAGATCTCTTGCACCACTGTGACTAGCACTTATAACATCAAACTCTGCTGTAATAGTAGGATCTTTATATTGTGGTAAAGTGGTTGTATTTACACTAATAACTTCATTACGGATACACTGTATTGCTAAGTCACGTGCTTTGTTAAATGCGTATATTGTTTGTGCTACCTCACCATCAACGTGATATATTGCATTACCCTGTACATATGTACTAGCAGCATCCCAGATTTCTGAGTTACCATCAACTTCTAATTGATATGCAACAATATTTAAAATATCTACAATATCATCTTCACAATCTCTATCTCCACCTAATGATGGGACTGTAAATGATGGATAAAATGTTTTCATCAATCCAACTGCTTCTTCAGCAATGAATCTAGCATTCTTTCTTATCAATACAGCAGCATCAAATGAACGTTGATCATCTACACCTACTAATGAAGCATTATCATAGTAGATTTGTTTGTTACGTATTGAGTCACCTGCTGCAAATTGTGATCCTGACAAGTAATTATATCTAATTTCTTGGTTTCTTACCTCTTCAAAGTCTAAGAAGTCTTGGTTATTAGCAGTTCCTTCAGTATATAATTCTTCTGGGTTAATAACTGTCTCAGAAATGTTATCTAAGATTGTATTTGGATAGGTAATTGAAGGAACACGTTGGAATATAAGACCAAAGAATGATGATGGAGGTGATAAATCAACAGTATCAATGATTTGTTGAGATATATCATCGGTATATGGTGCAATTACAGCGACTCTTGCAGCAATTTTAGATGCAGCAGAGTAAATTGTATCATTAAATCTAATATTAAAGTCACCAGTTTCAAATTCAGAGGTACCAGATGTACGAGAAACCACTAATCTAGCATCTACAGTACCATCTCTAAGGTTATTTTCTTCAATTATTGCAAAATCACCTGCCAAGTTGGTTATTCTTTCACCTTGTTCGTAAATTGTCTTGCTAGTTAGACCAGTTACAGCACTTAATATGCCATCAAATCCAGTAGATGATGCTAAAACATTATCACCTATTAGGAAAGTACCTGCTTGATCAATAATATCGATATAATCTACACCAGTATCAATAACAATAGCAGTTCCTTCATTCTGTAACGATCTTATAGGTTTTCCTGTTGTTGGGAAGATACCAGATGTTGAACTAAAGGTAAATCTTGTGATATTAATTTGAGAAAATGTAAGATTTCTAAACTTAATTCTTGAAGGTGCTTTAGGTGGTTCAGAAAATACGACAGATGGACCAGATGTTGTGAATGCAGTTCCAGGTGACTGAGCAACACCATTAATAAGAATCAATAATTGATCATCAGTTGCAGTTACAGAATCACCTTCTACTGTTAATGCAAATTGTGTCTTAACACCATTAAAATCATTGTCAATATTATCAAGTTTTTTAACAATAGAAGTTAAAATTTCTTCAGAGTTAGTAAGTCTTCTTTGTCTGAATAAAACTTCAGTATTATTAAATTCTGTATATATTGGTTGTGAGTTAGCAAAAGATGTAATCTTATTAATATTAGTAGCACTAAAGATATTAACTTCTTTAACAAGATCAGATACAACCTTTCTTCCTGATATATCTTTACCTGCTGCAAGTGACAATTCACCAAACATATTAAATCCAGTTGGGTGATTAGTTTCAAGAATACTCTTTCTCCATTCGTTAATAGGAGTTTGAGATTTAATAACATATGAGAAGTTTTGATAGAAATAAGAGTCTTGAATTTTCTGTACAATTTCAGATGGTTTACCAACGTCATCAATAAACTGACCAGTGGTAGTTGTCATTGAGTCAATGTTCAATGTACCACGAGCAATAGATAAGTTATCAATCAAACCAGATGCACGAGATACCTGTGCAGTTACACGTTCTCCAATAGTCCAAGTTCCAGTATAATTTTCTAATTTAAGTATTCTAGGTCCAATTTGCCAACCTTCATTTTCTGAAACATATCCTGTTGCAGTAGCAGTTTCTAGAGATGAACCTTGATATACAAGTTCTCCTCTTAAGAAACGAGATGTTTCTACAATAGCAGTTGCTAAACCACCAAATACCTCAGTAAGAAGAATCTGACGACCATCACCCTGAGTCAAGAATGTTATAAAGTTACCAGACTCAGCATCAACTTGCGTCAATGCTATTCTAAGTTGATCTGCTTCAAGTGAATTTGCTTCACCTGCAATAGCATAGTAAGTAGTTGTAGAACTTAAACTAACCAAACCTGCTGAACTTGGTTTTGGTAGAATTCCAACAGTAGATCCTAAGTCTTCTGCTCTAAGTTGAATAGCAGCACCAGTTGTAATACCGTGTGGGAAGTTAAATTGTAGATAACCTAAATCAAGGTTTACAACATAGTTAAATTCTGATTTAAGTGTTACAGATGGTTCAGAAGAATATCCAGATCCAGGATTCTTAATTATGATTTCATTAAGTCTATTATTTTTGATTATTGCTTCTGCTTCAGCACCTAATCCACCACCACCTTCAATAACAACTCTAGGAACTGATGTATAACCAGAACCAGGATTAGTGATCTTAATTTCTGATAAAAGAGCAGTATTGAATAGTTGTAAGTTAACTGGGAATGTGATCTCAGGACGTAAGGTGTAATCGTGTGAATATCCGAAACCAAATTCATTATTCTTAAGTTTCTTAATCTTACCAATACTTGCACCTTGTAAAAATACAGATGCACCAGATCCTTCATTAGGAATTACAACTTGTAAGTTACCACCAGAACCTTGTAATAAATTACCTAAAATTCCTGGAATTGTATCAATATCAATAGATGCTGTTGTGTATCCTTTACCTGGAGATGTCAATACAACATTAGTAATAACACCAGTTAATTCACCATCATCTGAAACTGTAATATTACATAAACCACCTTCACCGTCTCCTGCAATATTAACGTTATAATAGATGCCATTAATATATTCTGTACCACCAGATAAGATACGAATTTTCTCAATTTCTCTATCAGATGATATATCAGTAACAATAGGTAACTTCTGATAGAAACCACCTGGGTTTACAAGTTTAATATTTGAAATAGGACCTATTGCTTTAGTAGAAGTTGTACTATAAGATGCTCTTGTAAGTCCTGTCTCAGTTGTTCCTAAAGGAGCATTTGTTTTTTCTGGTTCTACAAGAAGTGGGAATGTAAATTCAGTGTCAGATAATATAGCATTAATTCTAAATGTACCTTTATAAGGAGTTTGTATAACGTCAATAAATGATGCTTCACCTACAGGAGAATTGGATGGAAGAGTTCTTGATGGATCAAAGTAATATGAAATGTTAGTAACATCGTCATCAACAATAAACTTAACAAGTGGTTTAGGTGATGTTTGGTCAGTTAAACCTGGGATACCTTCTCTAACAATGTTTACAAAAGGATATTCTAATTTATATTGATTATCCTTAGAGAATGACATATAATATCCAAGGTTAGATGGATCATCAAGGTCAAATATGTACTGATGGCGACGAACAAATAATAATTCTGGATGTTTAGCGTAAATATTAACACTTCCAATAGTAGAACTTACAAATGTAGGATCTTGTACAGCAGTTGATCTTAAACGATATATAAATCTTCTACTATCGATAACCTCTTCTATAAAGAATGATCCACCATATTCAGTTGTTGTAAATCCTTCAACAAATATAATTTCGTTTGCACTAAAGTTATGCTTACTATTAGCAACACAGAATACTAAATCTGTAAATGTTAGTGCACCAGATGGTATAACATCTTTTGCAAGGTTAGATGTAAGGTGGAATTTCTTAACACCAACTAAACCTGCTATTGTTACAATTTTACCAGTCGCATCAAATGTGGCAGTTATACCTACAGCAGCAGCGTCAAGAGTGTCTCCCTTAATAAAGTTTGAATCTGAATATACTCCTTCAATTTTTATAATATAATCTTCAGCAACAAATGGTTTCCAAGTAGCAAATTGTCCTAGATTACCACTAGAGTATGAAGTGTTTGCTAAATCAACATTAAAACTACCCGCAGGACGAGTATATATCCAGTTGATACTTCCATCAGTTACTGTACCAACAGTATGAACAGGAGCAGTACCACCAGAAACTGCTGTTGTCCCTGATGTATAAATCTTACCTGCATTGTAAACTTCATCTCCAGTTGTATAGTTGTTATTTGTAACCCACTGAGGTATTGTTGTCTCAACTAAGAATGTTTGTGCTATTGTGTTTACATCATTTACACTAGATTTAAGTAATTTTGCAGTATCAAATGTACCAATAATATTACCAATGTCAACACTATTGGTTCCAACGTTTACTATAGTACCGTATGCACTAATTACATCTTGTCCACCAATTACAGAATACTGTTGTAATAAAGATCCTTTTGTAAATGTTGCTGCCTGATTAAATGTTACAGTCTTAACAGCATCAATAGACTGATATACTGCATCACGAATATAGAACTTAGGAATAACAGTTGTACTTAATAGTAATTTTTTACCTAGAGGAGTTGGAATAGTAGCAGTTCTAGTTTCATATATTTGATCTGTAGATGTGAATGAGTAAGTTCCTTCAACATTATTTGATACAACATCAGCATAATCAAGTATTTGTAGACCCGCAGGACCTAATGCCCAATCTCCAGATGTAATCACTTGGGTATTAAACGTAAAGTCGTTCACAGCGGCTGCGATTGTAATCTGCATACCAGTTTGAACAGTACTTAATGTGAATGTTCCAGTCTTAGTTTGTTCTCTATCTAATTTAAAGCAGAATCCAGATACCTTTTTATTAGATCCAACTGCTTGTGCAGGAGTAAATGTATCACTATATTTTGCAAGTGTTGATACAGATATGTTATCAACATAACCTTTAATAGATGAAGCAACTACAGGACTTGATTTACCAAATAAGAATACTGACTTAAGTTGTGTATCAACAGTTGTACTTGTTACACTAAGTTGCTCTATACCATTAGCAAATACTTTATAAACATATGTACCAACACCAGGACTTGACTTAACAAGAGCAACGTGTACCCACGCTTCATTATTAAATGTTGTCCAGTTAGTAGTAGATGTTGAATAATAAGTATTAGATCCTAATTTTAAAATATATTTACCGAAATTAGCACTACTTGATACACCATCAAGTTCTACTGTTGCATTATCACCTGCATTTGGAACTACTTGTATAATTTGTGGTGTAGTTGCTTGAGCAGCATATTGTGTTGCACCTATAGCAATCCAAGATTCAATAGTATATGTTGATGATACATCAGCACCCCAATCTAATGATAATCTTCTAGCAGCAGAAGTAGTATCAGCAGATTGAGCACCATACTTAAACTTTGCTGTAGATAACGCAGGATCACTATTCCATCCTGCTGTTAAAGTGCTATTAAAGGTTTCATCTTCATTTACAGTTGATTCAAAGTTTGAAATGAATAATTCATTTGATTCAATCTTATCACCTGCAATTAAAGTATCACCAGAATTATCATTTGTAAGTGTGGTTGGTTGGAAACCAATACCACTAACTTGTTTTACAGATGAAGCAGTTAGTATATTACTTGTATTCCAAGAAACTTTAAATATAATTGCTCTATGATCGTTGAAAGCATATTTAACATATGCACCAACATCAACATTACCAAATATATCAAATTGTACTCCAGTTGATTGTATATCTTCAAATGTTGCAGTAGGAGCAAGCATTTTAACTACTGAAGGTGTCTTATAATCAGTAGGTGCAAACTTCATATACAAAATACCTACATTTTTAGTACTTGCTATTGAGTATGCTGTAGCAGTTACATATCTAGAACCATAGTCATCAACTGTAATTCTAGGATTACTGAATCTATATGATGTATTACCAAACTGTCTACTCCACTGAACTTCAATAGTAGCAGTATCATAATAAGTCTCACCAACTACTATTTCACCAGTTCCCGCAGGATCATTAACACCAACAAATATACAAGTGTCATTACTTGTAAATTTGAGGTCTGTCATCTGTTCTGATCCAGATGTAGTACAGATCTTACGTTTTTCTTTAATAGAACCATCACTATCTAATAAAGCAATCCACATATCATCTGGATTAGGTGAGTTAGTATCTGTTGTACCACCAATATAAATCTGACCATCAGAGTCAATAGTCAAAGATGTTATATAATCTCTTCTAGTAGAACCAGATATACCCGCAATTTCACGTTGCCATACAGGAACAGCAGTAGGATTATTAAGTCCATCAAATCCAGAAGTATATTTAGCAACAACTAGATCAGGATTATATGTAAGGTTTACAGAATTAGGTATTGTTTCACCTACAACGTAAATTGAATGTGGAGATGTATTCTCTAAGTAAATTTTATTAAATACACAACGTTTATTACCAGAAGCAGGTTGTAATGGTGCCATTGTTCTTGTCCACAACAATCTACCATCACTATTAAACTTAGCAATCAATCCTGCTGAATCACCGTCAAGATCATCTGCTTCACCAACAATATAGAAAGTTCTATCATCAGCAATAGCAATATCTTTAATTTTTACAATTTTTTCAATACTACTGTTTTCATCTAATAATGTAAGAGCATAATTTGCTTTTTTATATCTTTGTGGATGAGAAACTCTAACTTCTGGAGGACTTGATGCAGAATATGCAGATCCAGAGTTTATAATGTTGACATTATTAACAGCACCTGATTCCTCTCTAACAAGTTGTAATCTAAAATCTTGACCAGTTCCAGTTACTATTTCATAATTAGGTGGAATATCTTCATTATATCCAAGACCTTGTTGACTTATAGTGACAGTTTCAACACCTGCTACAACTTTTACTCTAAAAGTTTTATTAGTTTGATCAATAATAGGAATACTATCGACAATAATCTCATCACCGACTCTTAAATCGTGCTCATCAGCAGTTGTAATCTTTGCTAATGGTGAATCACCAGACATAGATGATGTGTACTGAGAAACAGTAATACCTTTTACAGACTCAACTTTAGCAGATGCACCATATCCACCAGTGTCAGCATTATCAAAGAATAATTTATCGTTAACTTTATAAGATATACCTGGGTTTTCAACCACAAATCCACTGATTTTAGCGTCTTCAAACTTAGTAGTAGTATCAATCTCAATATCAACTTGTGATCTTGTAGATACTCTAGGGTAGTAATCAAATAATTGCAGTACAGGTTCTTCTGAAATATAATTTAATTCGTTTTCTTCTAATGTTGATATAACACCATCTCTGTTTGTATCTTCTATTTCAAAAATAAATTCATCTCCAAGTTCAGTTACAAGAGTATCTGTGTCTTGGTTTGGTGTACGGTCAATGTCAATGTCCACATCTTCATATGGATCACGGAATCTAACAACATCAGCAGGAATATTTGTTTGTACAGCATCTTGACTGTAATTCCAAGTATCTGGTTGTGAGTATAATTGTGGACCACATATGTATGGGAATACAGGTAAACCTGCTTCTGATGCGTCTATAGAAACAAAGTAAGCGTAAGTACCTTCAGGATATTCAGGTGTCTTACAAAAACGTCCATTATATTGATCTAAATCACCATCTTGGAACACATACTCATAATCTTCTATGTAAGTTCCTGCGGGTTTATCTGATAATAAAGGTCCATCAGTACGAACTGGATTAGGGTTAGTAGCACTATCAAATAACAGTATTGGTTTTACTCTATAAGAAGATACACATCTTTTAATTCCAGATGACTGATCAGCAGCATCAATATAACCATATGGTCCGTATATTGGGTTTCCATCAAATGCCCAACCAATAATAGGAGAGTGTCTTAATCCAGATGAAAGTTCTCTAAGATTTCCTGTTGCAGGATCTTTAAATACATTATCACCAAGTACATAACGTAATTGTTTAGGATCTGATAAGTGAGCATATTCACCACCGTATTGAGTGTTATAACCTGCAAACACATAACCACGAGAAGGATCCATCAGTCCTGATAGTTCAGTTTCTAAGTTTTGTGTCCACTCAAATACATTTGCAGTAAACTGTGCTCCTTGACCAATAGATTCACAACGAATAGTTGTAAGACCAGTTGTATATCCAATTCCTCTATTTTCTACTGAAATACTTAATACTTTTCCTCTATCTTCACCAGTTTCTCCAATAGTTGCTTTTGCAACAGCACCATAACCATCACCATTGATAATAATATTAGGAGGTGATGTATAACCATTACCAGAAGCGATAATAGCAATAGAAACTATACGACCATTAATTATAATTGGTTGTGCAACAGCACCTTCACCAGAGTTTAACTTAATTGTAGGAGATGAAGTATATGCAGATCCTGCTGATGTTATTGATACAGATTGAATTGGACCTCTTACAGCAGCAGTAGCAGTAGCACCTGTTCCATTGCCTCCTGAGATGCTTACAGTGGGTGCTGAGATGTATCCTTGTCCAGGTGCCTCAACTAGAATTTTACTTACAACTCCATTTGTAATAACAGCAGTTGCAGTAGCACCGAATCCACCTCCACCAACAATAGAGACTAAAGGAGATGCAGTATATCCAGAACCACCTGCTGTTACCTCAACACTGAATAGTGAACCATTTACAACAACGGTTGCTTGAGCATTTGTTCCACCACCACCAGATATTTCAATAAGTGGTTTAGACGCAGCATCATATCCTGTACCTGCATTTACAATATCAACACTTGTAAGTCCACCAAATTTAGTCTTAATTTGAGACTTGTAAGACCAAACTGCGACACCATTTACCCAACCACCTATAGGACCAAATGATAAATCATCACGACGTGATACAGTCTCTACAATCCTTGGGAATCTACTTAGTTTTCTTTGGTTTCCTGGTAAGAGAGCAGACCCAACAAACGGACCAACCTCATAGTTTGGAATACCTGTTGTAGCAATGTAAGAGTAACTTGAGTTGAAGAATGTATTTTGTACATTGGTAGTGAACTGGTTAATTGAGTTATTAATTGCTTCTTCTGTTGATTTACCTTTATTAAGGTCAACAGACATCAAAATATTACCTTGAGGTGCATTAGGTGCAGGAGAGGCAATCTGATATGAGAATACAGTGTTACTTATACGAGATGTTACAGCAAATGTACCGTTAAACACTGTTGGGTTTGCACCGTATATTGTTACAGAGTCACCAACAAGAAGACCGTGATTATTTGTAGTATATACAGTTGCAGTTTGATTATTAAGTCCACCTGGTTCAATATTGTTTACAGATATTAATTTCTTAACATTGTATAACCAAGATGTAACTCTTTGATCTATAGATGAAGAACCAAGAGATGCAACGTTTAATTTATCACTAGGAAGATAATATGAACCAGTATCTGTAAGAACTGTTCCTGTTGCTTCAGCAATACCAAGAACACGTAATTTTACTTCAGTATCTAGTCCTCTATTAATATAACAGAAAATATCAGAGAATATTGTTGTACCTGCATCCCAATCTTCTACAACACCATTCTTAGAACGTGTACATTCAATAAACTGGTTAAGTGACTTTTCTTTATACTGTATTCTTTCATTATCACCCATAATGATGATACCATTCCTTTCTGGCCAACCAATAGTAGAGTCAACAGTAATAATAGACTCAGTTGTTGTTAAAGGTTCTACAAGTGTTGTTTTATAAGGTATTGAGAACTTTCCTTCTAATGTTTCTTCAGATATTGATAATTCGTAGATTGTTCCAACACCAGTATTGATTGCGATAACGTTTTCAACTAAACAAACAGCATTTCCAACGCTTGTATCTACATCATCAGCATATTGGAATAACTGAGAGTCTAATATGTCAACAGGACTACCACTTATCAATTCTACACGAATAATAGTGTCAACAGACCAAGTTGCAGCAGATGGTTTGATTAATTCGTCTTTTGGATAAGAAACATCTACATCTTCAGAAAATAGAACTTTAAATAAGTATTCTGTAGCAGTCTTCGTACCTTTAGAGACATAAAAATCTTTTATTGTCTTTATAATCTGTGGAGCATTGATTTTAGTGTAATCAATGTCTGCATCAGGTAAAAATTGACTTACAAAACGTTCGTATAGTGTTTTTGAGAATAAAGAATCAAGATTTTCAATAGTAACTCCAATCTCGTGAGAGGATTGAATACTTTGTGCTTCTGTTGTAAATACTTGGTTTCCTCTAATGTCATATGAAGAAACTCCAGAAACACCTCTCTTACAATTCTTGAATTGAGATGGTTTGTACTCAGAACCGTGTGAATGTACTGTAAAACCAGTTATTTCTTGAAATCCTACATCGCAAGATGCTGCTGCTGCTTTTGGACTAGCAATAAAAACTTGAGGAGGTTCAGTGTCAGAATATCCATCACCAAAACTTGTTATATTAATATCAGTAATCTCACCATTGAATATTGTTGCAACTGCTGTTGCTCCTGTACCACCAATAGGATTATCAGATAAATCTTTTCTATTATCAACAATATAAACAGATGGTGCATCATTATAACCAGATCCACCAGTTAAAAGTTGAATATCAGTTAATTTACCACCTGATACTTTAACATCAAGTATTTGAGCACCTATAGGATCAATAATACGACATCTAGGAGGAGTTACATAACCTCTACCAGGAGAGATCATAGATATGCTTGCCACTCTACTTTGATCGTCTAAAACTGCTACAGCAGACGCTCTAATACCAATAGGATCAACAGGAGCATCAATATAAACTATAGGAGGAGTTGCATAGTTAAGTCCTTTTGTTAATACAGTTATAGATCCATCAATTACTTTACCGTCAGCATCTATTTGTGCATCACTAATAGTTGCACCTTGTGGATTTGTAAAACTTATAGAAGGAATAGTATCATATCCAGATCCAGATGATTGTACATTAATTCCAGTTACTTGCCCACTAGCATCATCAATAGTTACAGTTGCTTTTGCAATAGAACCTGATGGATCAGCAGGAGTGTCAAATACAACTATTGGAGGGTTAGCAGAAGTATAACCTTGACCACCATCAATTAATTGTACATTCTTAATACCGTTTATAAGTGCTTCAGCAGTTGCTTCTTTTCCAGTAACACCTTCTGGAGTTAAGATAGTTGTTTTTGGAGTAAAATTAATTCTATAACCACTACCACCATCTTTAACTATTAAATCTGTAACTTTATTATCAGTTACTCTAGCAATAGCAGATGCACCTTTACCAAATTGAGGTGCAATAAGTTCAACAGATCTTACACATACTTTATCAAGTTCTGATACTGCTTCTTTTAAAATTAAATGATCGTTGTAAATTGTATAGTCAACGAATGGTATTTTAACAACCCCATTTATAGCAACTAAACAAGATACAGTAGATAAAGGTGTATATGGAGCAGTATTTAATCGTAAAGGTAGTATTTTTGCACCATCAAGAGCAAGATCTATATTAATATGATCTAATATTCTAATAGGAACACTTGTGTAACCTATGAGATACTCAATTTTAGTTACTGTAGTTGATCCTGCAAGGTTTTGAGGAGGAGTTTGGAATCTAATATTTGATCCATCAAGAAAATAGTCAATATTAGGTTCTAACTGCAAACCATTGACTATAACACGTAAATACTCAACAGAACTTGGTGTAATTGGTGTTCCAAGTAGTTTTAATTGGAAACTTGTTTTAGTACCATCAAATTGTGATCTTATATTTTCTAATTCTTGTATTTTTTTATCAAATTCTAATTTATTGACACCTGGAGTAAATACAATCTCTGGTGATTTACTTATTTCTTCATAAAATATAATTTCATTATCAATCTTTATAGTACCGTCTTTCTCAAGAAAATTATCAACAGTCTCTACAGTAATATTGTTGTCAGCAGCACCTACACGATCTAATGTTACCGATGAAGAAGAAATAAAGTTAGGATCATATTCATTACTAGAAATATCGGTATAACTTAAGATATTGTTTAGAATATCATATGGTTTACCACTTTTCTCTTGTGATTTGTAGTATTGAACTAGCAAATCGACAAAAGACTGATCCTCGTCTTTTATAAAAGCAGGGATCTGGTCCTGTAACCTCTGGGATACCTTTACTGACTTCATCTGTTATTATTCTCGGTGCTTAGAAGCAAGTGTCAAACTCAGGGTATTCAAATACCGTGGTTGGATAGTCAATTATATTTATCGAGGTTCCGTCAAAGTTAATTGGAGTAAAATCTAGCGGATCGAAGTTTGGAACATTAGTTCCATCAATAGTGTAATCAATAGTGATTACTTGTGGGTTGAAAATAGTAGGATCAACGCCAGTTCCTATGTTTACGTTACCACTATCAAGTAAAACTGTGATAGGGATACGTGTTGTTCCATCAGGAGTGCTTGCTACGTTTATTGGACCTAAGCAAACTTCTCCAGTTTTGTAATTTACAGTTCCAACACCAGACTTAAGAATTACTTCTTTTTCGTCAAGTTTTGTAACCATTATTAAATTACCTTTACCATCGTCTCTTACATTTACAGGTAAAAGAGCACTGGTATCATTTTCAACAAATGTACTAATACTTAATACTGAATTTGTTGATAGTTGTTGAGATGATACAGCAAGATCTAATAAAGAATCTGTATAACCTGTTGAGTAGAATGTTCCACTCTTTACTGATGAAAATTTAGGATCACAAGTTATAGCAGTAGAACCATCACTAGGTGAACCTGCACCAATATCACCAGGATTCACTATTGCATTACCAAAATCAACACACTGAGTAAATGTGCTTCCCAGTGGGAATCCTGTGACATTTAAACCAAGAGTCATAGTGGTTTGATTACCAACTATGGAATTCTGGGATTGATCTATCATTGTTTGGAACGCAGATGTATCAATTCTTCCGTTAAATCTATTAGAAGATCCTTGTGTATTATAATCATCAATAGCACCTAGAACTCTAGATGCAAGTTCATTATTAGAAAGTGCTGTTGAAGTTCCATCAAAGAAAACATAAGTCTTAGGACGTATGTATAAAGTGGTAGGATCGATAATCACTGGTTCGATCGCTGCCATAGAGTATTTCAACAGATCATTTTTAATACGCTTTTTAGTAGTTGCGTTTAATGCTGCACCAGACTTAGTTTTTACTGCCACATATACTTTTCCGTACACTGGTGGATAGACTCTTTCTCCACCATAAGCAGTAACAGACCTTGCCTGTGGATAAACCAATTTAGTAATGTATTCATAGTCGGACTCCGTGACTGCTCTGTTTTGGGCACTGAATGCCCTTGGAGCATTGTACTTAATAGATATAACATCTTCTCCGTCTTCACCGTCCTGAGAGGCATCTACGGTCGCTATAGAGATATTTGCAGATGATACAGCACGACCAGTATTATCTCTAACTTGTCCTATAAATGTAAACTTCTTACAACCGTTTGCTTCTGGTCCTAAAGTTCTAACATACTTAAGTCTTATAACTTCACCTGCAATTAGTTCTCTACCGATAATACCATCACCAAATATAATAGTATATCTAAGATCATCTGTTTCTTCTAAGAAATAACCACGAGTTGTACCATCTACATTTACAATATTTGTAATTTGATTATAAGTATCAATTTCTTCACTCTGTGCGTTAGGTGATATAGACACATAAAGTAAGTCTGTATCTACGTTGTCAACAGGTATATCATATTTTCTCTTTTTAACATCAGTTACATTGTACTCATACTCTAATAAGTTACCTTGATATATTACTGTCTTATTGAATGTCGCAATACCAGTTTGCTGATCTACCATTGAAGTCAATGCTTCTGGAACTGTAAATGTAAATGCCTGACCATCAACAGACGATACAAATACATCTCCCTGTGGAATAGTAACAGTAGATGGATAAGTTGTACTAGAACCGACATACACGGTTTGTACAGCAAATGCAACACACGCTTTTGCTGCTTTTATTGATCTAGGAGTATAATTTAACTGCTTTGCTATCTTTACTACGTTATCTCTTATTGTTGCTGACTCTAAAAATGCTTCATTCATTGCCATATTAGCATTGAATGCAGAATAGTAAGTATTATATGCTAGTACGTCTAGTAGATATGACGCAGCAGATCCATCAAAATCGTAGTCTGTAAATTCTGTTCTAGTTCTTAAGTATGATTTGATCGATTCTTTTATTTCTCCAAAGTCTAGAGAAGTTAAATTCGATGGTATTGCGGGCATTTATATTGTCTCCAATAGGAAGTCAACAGTTTGTATCAAAGTTTCACCAACAATAGTATAGTCAAATTCAACTCGAAGAGTATTAGTATCTTCATCATCTTGAAAAACTCTAACCTGACGAACTGCAATTCTTGGTTCTAGTCTTGTAATAACGTTAATGATTTCTTCTTTTATGTCTTGTGCGACAAAGACATCATATGGTTCAAATAATAATTCTCTCAGACGTGATCCAGTTTTAGGTTGAAATGGTCTTTCACCTATTCCAGTTAATACTAAATTACGAACTGATTGTTTAATAGCGTTTTCATTCTTAACCACAGTAAAATCTTCAGTATTCGGATTTGATTTCATCAAAATACTGAAGTCTTTAAATGCTCTGCTAAGTGTTCGTTCTGCTCGGAACTTGTACGCCATTACTCAAAACTTTCATTTGTTTTAAGTATTTATCACGTTTAGGCATAGTTACTAACCACTGACCACTTTTGACAAATTCTTCACTCATATCTGTCCTAATCATTTACCTTGTCCTCGGTAACGTTTCTTCGCTTCATTGCGAGAAGTAGCAGAATACTTGCTGTGTTGTCCTGTTCCTTGTCTAGTCTTTTTTGGTTTAGATTCAATGGAATTACCCATACTAAAAGTTTTTGCCATAATTTGAAATAATGTGATTAAGAGGGCACTCCTTCTATGTGGAGATCTTTTGTACTCCCTCAGACTGAGTGACTATAATCTATATCTATATCAATTCCTGACTCATCAGGAATCTCTAAGACATCTTCCTCTTGACCTTCCAACATTTTTTTCATCCAATCATCAAACTCATTTTCTATTGTTTTAGTTTTTTCCATTGAATTAACCACAGAGAACGTTAGGTGAACCATAAGCAACCACCGATTTACACGGCCAGGATACTCGTGGTAATCCTACACCTAGTGGGTCTAATAGTCTAGCAACTCTTCTCTTAAGGGCAAATACTGTAAATGTAGTGGCATTTAAAACTCGTTCGTGACCTATACCAAACTTATCTTCGATAGTTAAGATACTTCCACCGAAAGGTGTGGGTATAATACACATTGCTTTTCCGCAAGGACACAAATAATTTATAATGTTTGTAGTAATGGATCTATGCGGAGTGAAAACATCCATCTCTAACATAATAGGAATCTTGTTTACTAATACTGTTGCTCTCTCAGGTGTCAAACCAGTTAAAGGAATCAATGGAGTGGGTGGCCACCAACAAGTCTTGTTCTTTATCTCAATAGTAAAGGGTATAGGTGAACTTCCGCAAGGTTGTTGATTATGAATAGTTGCAGGTATAGGAATCCCGTGTCCACTACAAGGTAGACCGTTATGACTTGCAACTGGCATACACGCTTTTGGCATTAGAAAGATGCGTCCGAATAATCTTCTGTTTTTTCAAAAACAGTAGAGTATGTAAGTTCTTCTCTAAAATAGGATTGATATATCCTACCCCAAATGAGATCAAACTCCTCTTGGTTTAAGTTCTTGAATAAACATTCTCCTCTTAGATAGATGTGATAGGTTGCGGTCATTAGTCGAACCTCAAATCACATTCATCAAAGTAAGGGTTTCCGTAGTTGTTCATTGTGTCTTCTAGTAACTTTGTACTCGCTGCGGAATAATTACGATAAAGTAATGTACCCTCGTAGGGTCCCATCTCTATATAGTTGTCCGCGTTGACTAAGTTTGGATCTATGGATATAGCAGCGTGTACTACTTGGTACAACGCACTACCATTTGTACCACTACACGCTTGCAATGGTGAGGAACTACACAAATCCGCTTGTGAAAGAGCATTTCCACTTCCGTCATACCCTTTATTGACATCTAATATTCCATCCGTAACAAAATTGTGCCAACACGGATTTGGTAACTTTCCTCCGCTACACGCTGCGATTGCTGCGTTATTATAACCGTAAGTGAAGTTAGTGTTTCCACCATATCCGCTAACATTGCTTCCTATCCACGTTTGTAGTTGTCCTAACTCCGTCATTCCAGATAATCCGTAATCAAATGTATTCTCATCACCAGATAGAGGAACAAATGCGTATTGACCTGCGGAAGTTCTATAACATCTACCTTCCGCTTCTCCTTGCTTACAAGGATGTGCTTTTATTCCAGTAGGTAGATTTGAAATCGATCTAGGACGGGTTAATGTAGGTGCAGGTAGTGATTTAAGGAAATTCATAAACGACGTGTTTACAGACGCTCCTGCACCGCTTACATCGCCTTCTATCTCCATAGATACACGTATGTTTGCAGTCTCTTCCTGACTAGCACAATACTTAAATGGCATAAACCCAAAAACTGACTTTTCACCATCAGCATCTAGTGTTTCATAAGGACAAGGTATATCAAAGAAACGTCTGACGTGGTACATATTAGGTTGTGCCCATTCCTCGCACCCTGATGGGTATAATGAGTTGATTCCTGCTGTATCCGCATCAACTTCCTTAGAAGTTTCATTAGATAGTGCCCACATCTGCGATATTTCTGTATTTCTTTCATTAAACTCTGGTGCATACTGACGCAAGTTGGCAAATGTGCTATCTGTATCGTAAAATGCGTTAATATCTGACCATCCTCCAGGTATTTCTAAGTTTATACAGTTCTGCGGAGTAGATTCACAGTCTTTACTCATCTCTTCTGGGTTAATATCGGGCATATCAATGTAAGCAGTTACTGTTCCTTCTCTTCTAGGTACATCATAGTCCGCTATTGTATCTGAAAAGTTACTTAAATTGTTATTTACTTGCTCTTGCATATCAGGATCTAACGCTCCAGTCTTTAAAGATGCGTTATATTGCGTATTTAATCCTTCAATTCCCCCATCTGTTCCAGGTTCTTCTAGGTTTTCCTCATATCTTTGTATTACTAATACCTTTGGTTGAGACGAGGGACTATATCCCGCACCAGGATCTTCAATAATTACGTTTATAATACTGCCTTGGTCGTCTAAAACTGCTCTTAACTGTGCTTGTTTCAGTGTTCCCATAAATCCAGACTCGTTTTTATACGCATTATTCATAATTACTGCGGTAGCATCCTTCTCACTCTGCTCTCCATCCTTAAAATCTGGATCTTCTATCTCTTTTGCCTGTAAATCTATACCAGTATCGTTCTTAAATGTCTCTTGACGGAACTTTGTAGGGTCTGCAAACCCTTGTTCACGCATTGTTTCGGGAAATTCTACTCCAAGATCGGGATCTTTGTAATCTTTTCCGCTATTAATGATGTTAACTCCTACAACTTTACCCTTTTCATCAATAATTGCCTCTATAAATGCCTCATTTAGGTTACGCTCAGGTATAAGTGCACCCTTTTTTAGTGCAACTGGCACATATGACACTCTTTTAGGGAACTCATACACTCCCCAGAACGCTGCTTTGTCTTTTATACCGTATCCTGCTAGTACATTAATACTACCACCATTGGTTGAAGTGAATGATTGGTTGTATGTGAATGTACTTCCTGTAGTTTCATTGTTAATTTGCACCAATTCCATATATCCGCAGTTCATTTCATCACCAAAATAGCGACACGCACTAATCATCCAGTTGTTTATACGTTCTCCTACTGCAAAGAACCCTGTATTAGACGTATAACGGAAGAATATGCGGTGTTCGTCTGTACCAGTTCCCCAGAATGACTCATTTGCTCCAGGTTGATGAGCAGGAGCGTCAACATACACTCTAGTTTTATGTGTAACCCACGCACTCTCCTTTATAGTGTAATTAAAGGTATGATACTCATAACTAGGTTGCTGATTAGAGTTCTGTAGACACGGAGCGTTAGTTGTAAGGAAGTTTATACCATATACAGGTCCATTCCACGGATATGAGGTATCATAGAGGTAATATACGAACTGTCCCTCAAAAGCATCGTGAAAATTCAGTGATTTTGGTACAGAACCTTTTACTGGTCCGTTTTTTCCGTAAAACCACTCATAATACGCTGCGGTGCTCAATATTTCTACGTTAGAACCACCCCAACCTGATTGAGATGGGTTATCCATCAGTTCTAGGTAGTCTCTCTCTGCATAATTGTTGTTTTCATCCCAATCATACCATCCTGTGCGGGAAACTTCTCCAGTATTGCGTGCACCACCTAAATTTTCTATCTTTTTCTTTCCTCTTGGACCCGAAGAGGTCATTATATACCCAAATATACCCACATATGCGTATTGTCCCTGTCTAGCATCCAAACAATCAGGTACGCCCGCAACTCCTGTCTCTAAATTTACTTCTTCTACGGGGTTTATGGTATAGAACGTGTCTGGTCCACGGTTTACTCCGTTAGGTAACTTATATTCATACAATGGTACAGCAACTTCACCCCCTTTCAACAATCCAGAGGATGCAGCGTTAGATGCGGAGGTCCAAATGTATCCTAATAGTGTAGTTCCGCTACCTGTAGTTAAATATGAATCATTATTCGCAGAATCATAGTTACTATACACCGCAACAGTTCCTGACTGACTATCTTTCATCAAAGAGAAGTATTGTGAGTTCCTTTGACGGGGTTCTCTATTATATGAACGGAATTCTTCTTGACCTTCTTGTACTACTTCATCCCTACTGTATAGATGGTCTCTTAGTTTACCACTATAGTACCTATAGACTGATACTCTTTCCGCATTACAGTTTTCTAAACACGTTTCAGTAGGTTCTCCTAGGTAGAACACCTGATCCTTACCAAACTTATACCCACCAGGACCCACACCTTGAAACGTAATCGTATATCCCGCAGGTACGTTAGTTCCAGTATAGACTTTAGTGTAATCTTCAGAGTCAACAGGGTTCATATAAGAACGACCTGTTTCTAGGATCTTAGCGGGCATCCATTTGTGCTAGAGTTTCTTCAATTTTATTTAGTCTGTCAAAAATAGTGTCAAATACCTGTAGTAAATTACTATGCTTATCATCACCTGGGATTTTATACTGTATCATATCAGCACCTCTACTTAAGAAGGACTCTACTTGTTGAGTACGGTTGGCAAGGTTAGTAGCAGTCTTTGCTATCATCTCAAACCTCCACTCATTCTCCTCTTCTATAGATTTAAACTCAGGTACCTCTAAATCTTGAGGTATAACTAGATCTTCTTGGTTTTCCATTAAAAATAATTAAAATTCAATACTACACGAAACTTTTGGTCTGTGCAACTGGTACCTGCGTGAGGTGTATTCACCTTAAATTTTAGCAAACGATTTGCCTTACTGTCAACTTTAGTACCGTCTTGAAAGTATGTATAACCATTATTGTCATTTAGATAGTATATTGCAGTAGTAGCACCATCAAACTCATTAGAACCATACTCACCACAGTCTGTATGAAAGTCATATTCCTGTAGTCTATCAGTATGGTGGTTTAGGTTTGCCTTTATACGTATCAGTGCTCTTGGTTCTAAACGGTTCACTATAGGTAGTACCTTCTCATACTGAGGTCCTAGAGGTTGTCCTCCTCCATATACGTAGTTTACCATTTGCCAGTTATATATTTCTTTCGCTTGTAAGTCAGGGTCTACCATTCGGGCAACGTGCATTACCTTCGCTTGGTTTACATACCACGGAAAATCTTGCCCCACGAAGTAGTCTCGAACATCCTCAAATTCGTTCGGGGGTAGGTAGTTATCGATTATTTCAAAGTTCATCACGATTTCAGAATAGTTACGACGTTCGCGGGGGTAACGTTTCTAGCGTCAGACCCCTCTATATGCCCCTCTAATGGTTACATTCGTAGTTCTCGTTGTATCTCTTCACACTAGGAGTTATTTTATCCAATAAATCCTCAACATCTTCATATGTCTCAGTTTGATAAGTCTGCAATGACTTCTGATATAATTCTAAGGCATTGTAGATCAATGACATCTCTCTTTTGTTAAACATCTGCTTTAGTGATGATTAGTTTGTCGTCTATAATATCATATTGTATCACATCTCCTACTCCCCACGCAAGTTCTTCAACTATCTGATCAGGTAATTTAAAAGTCATTTCACCGTAATCATCCTCCTCTATGGGAACTAGAAATCGTTTACTCATTCTTTCGTAAAATATAGCGTATCATTGGTATATAGGATTCTAGGTATTCTATGTTACTAACGTAAGAATACTTGTGTTGAAGTATTAACCCATCACCCAAATACACCCCTGCGTGTTTAATAAGACTGTTGGATAAACCATCAGCAATACCGAATGAGAAGCACACCACATCATTCTTTTTTAAGATACTCTTATACCAATCTATACCATCCCATTCTCCCTCATCCTTCTTGAATATAACTCCCCAACCCTCTGCTTCTATATCTTCTATCTTATATTCCCTTACAAACATACTATAGTCCTTAGAGAAGGTCTGAATACCAGTATCTTTCATATAATCATAGATCAGTGTGAAACATCCTCCACCTCTCTGCTGTTTCCAAGGGCGACCTAACCAGGGGGAGTAATCATTCTCATACTTTTTTATCAAATTGTCCATAGGTAAAATTTTTTTTGGGGATTTTTTTATATATCAGGGTACCTTAAATGCGTTTTCGATAATATAGCAAACCCTATACTTTTGTAGGTTAGTCAAAAAAGATTTTTTTAATATGCCACTTTTCCGATTGGCACAAGGCGAAAATGATAATCGTTTTCATTCTCACCCTGTCTCACTCTGAGATTAGTATAAGCATCCCTCATTAGGAAATTGTACTTTCTCACCATCTACTAGGATAGCATTTTGTTTTTTGAGATACTCCCAAGTTTCTGCTAAGTTTCTTCTAGCACCTACTACACCGAGATCAAATTTATCCGCATTGAATCTAGTAGTGTAGAATTTAGTAGTTTGAAATTGTCTCCAAGTTATTTGATTAAGATTTAAAGTTTCCATTAGGGGTGCTTAGTGTTGTTATATTAATTATAGCGAATTATTCCCCACTATGCGAACTAATTAGAATATATGTACATTTGCTGTTATTATGACAATCACGTTACATAACTCTTGAAAAAAACCGCCTTGCGTGCTAACTTCCTAAGACTACAATAACCTAAGATATTAATAGAGATATAAAATTATAAAGTATATTTATTTTAACCTTTTTAATTTATAGTAAATTCATTCATTTATACCGTAAGTTTTTAAAATGATCGTTTACTTTGTTCCCGTCTATATGTCTCACTTGCCTGTGGTCTATATTAGTTATTTGTTCTTCTTCTATTGTTTCCGCACTTATAAAAGCACTTGCTACAAGTCTGGCAATTCTTCTTACTACTGTCTTCCCTTCTTTTCTCAAAGTTACTCTCTTGTAACCATTCTCATTAATATGAG
>VMHT01206889.1_pt1 | contig 57079 bp, 43 predicted proteins | sample 4693611 | NCBI WGS metagenome assembly VMHT01 (sample SAMN12280063, study PRJNA550983) | marine metagenome | isolation source: seawater sampled from same location over 5 years 0.02-0.2 micron viral filtrate | place: USA: collected off the coast of southern California halfway between the port... ... | reverse complement strand
CCCAGGTGCTGTAGTAGAAATACGCAGTATCACATCGCAGTCACTAGCGGGGTTAGGTTGTACGTATTAGAATGGTATTCGGGTACGTGCTTGTAGGTGTAACCAAGTCCTACCTATTTTGCTTATACTTTAAAAAGACTCTTCGGAGTCTTTTTTCTTGACAATTTTTCCTTAATGTGTATAGATGATAAATACTTGTGTCGATAATCGTGCCGTACAAACGGACTTATGCAGAATTGACCCACTGCGTATTACTTAGAACGTAACAAGGAGAAACAAATGGGAAGACCATTAAATAAACGAAATTTTGGAAAAGCAGGCGTAGGTCCTACAGCAAGCGGATCTGAAATCAAAGTAAACTTTCATAACGGAACAGCCGTTAAAGAAGGATATATTGTAAAACAACTAGGTTCAAAAAAATTCCGTTGCGAAGAAATCGGAACAGCAGGTACATTTGATTGTACATTAAAAACTGGTGTATTGCCTGCGGCCTTAGCGGCAGGACAAATGTCAATTTCAGTAGCAGGTGCTGATTCAGAAACATATGGCGTAAGTAAAATTACAGGACGTAAAGTTACTGTTGCTTCACCAAGTGCAACTGGCTCAAATGCATTAGCAGGAACATCACTTAAATTCCAAATGGGATCAGCGGCAAGTGCCGGTGTTGTACGTATGGAAGAAGCAGGTGATGACAACACATTATCTGGTACAGATGATGATGATTTCACTGAAGACGCATAAGGACTAACATGGGTAGACCAGTTAATAAAAAGAACTTTGGAGCAACTGGCGTTGATGCGGCACCAACAATACCGATTCGATTTCATGATGGATCAAGTCTAATTGAAGGTAAAGTAGTAAGTCAACGTGGTAACGGTAAGTTCCTATGTTCTAATGATGCTGGAAATATTACAAGAATTTGTCGCTTGGTGAATAAAATTTCGCCGAGCGCCGAGTTCGAAGCATCATTAATTGGCATAGCCCCTGGAAGTAGTCCAAAAATTATTAAGAAAGTACATAATAGAACAGCAGTTGATTTCGATGGAAATAGATACACATGGGAATGTCAAGATGATTCTACAGAGTCGTTAATGATATTAACTGCGATATAGGTGAAGTAAATGAGTGCAAGTGTAGTAAGCATACCAAGTAATGATTATATTGTAAAAGTAACTCCTGGCGGAACAATTACTTTAGACACAGGTCCAGTTGCAGGCAATGTTGTATTCACAGGCAATATCACTGTTGCTGGCACACAAACTGTTGTTAATAGTACAGACTTAGATGTTGCAGATAATATTATAAAAGTCAATCATGGAGAAACTGGTGCAGGTGTTACTTTAAATCAATCAGGATTACAAGTTGATAGAGGTTCACTTACTGATGCACAAATAGTTTTTGATGAAACTTTTACATGGACTGATCCAGTTACTGATACTAGTGTTACTGGAGGTTTTGTATTTAAAAATCTTGCAAACACACTTTTAGGTATTAGAACTGTTTCAATTGATAGTAATGGCGGAGACTTATATCTAATTAATAGTGGTACGGGTGTTATAAGCGTAACAGGTACTAATAATTATGAAGGCAGTGTTACAGATGACGATCATATACCTAACAAAAAATATGTAGATGATGAAATTGTAAATGCTTTAACAAGTACATTCCAAAGAAGAATTGAAGAAGGTAGTACAACAAAATCATTTGTTGAAGTACGAGATCGAGAAGTATCAGGAGTACAGAGTGTTATCAACTTTGACTTAGATTCACAAAACGCAGGTCAAGTATTTGCAGATAGATTCGAAATTCAAGATATTAAAATCTCAGATAATATGATTGAAACTACAACATCAGATCAAGATTTAATTTTGTCAGCACCAGGTACCGGAGGTATAAAGGTACTTGATAATATGACACTAACATCAACGCCTGCGATTGATGATGCGTTAGCAGATCCAGCAGGTCCAGCAGACGGGTTGAAACTTTATGTTAAAACTCCTGAAACAGGTGGTACAGGTTTGTTTTTCAAACATGCTAATACTACTGCTGGAGAAATAATAAGTAGAAAGAATGCTCTATTATTGAGCATGTTATTTTAAGGAAAGAAAATATGGCCATAGCATCCACAGCAATAGCGAGTACAGATACAAACTTACTACTTGTCCCAGGCGGCAAATCTTATGCTGTTTTGACAATTATGGTTTGTAACATTGATACACCAAATCCAGTTCATCAAGAACATGGATTAACAAATTTTGATTTACACTTTGTAAAAAGCGGAGACGCAAAGAGTAATACAAATAAAGTAATTAATAATTTAGTATTACCTGCAGGAGAAACATTTACTTTTGATAGTGAAAAAATTGTTTTAGAAGCAGGAGACAAAATTGTAGCATTAGGTGAATCACCAACAAATTTAGTAGCGACTGTTAGTTTCTTAGAGGTATAATATGAGATTAATAAAAGCACAAAGTACTAATATAAGAAATATTAAAGGTACCGGCATTAAGTTTGATATACAGGGAATCAACCGAATGGGCGGAGAAACTGGTATGATTGTGCCAATTGGTAGTACATCAGAAAGATCAGTGTTTCCAGAAAATGGAACATTAAGATATAACACAGACGTTGAGGCTTTTGAAATATACGCAGACGGAGCATGGGGCGAAGTACGTAAAAAAGAACCAACAGAAATTGTACAGCAAAATTTAGGAAACGGAGATTCAACTGAAACAGTATTTGGCCCATTAGTTAATGGAGATACTAACTTTCCAGCACCGAGTGCGGCTAGAAATATACTGGTATTTGTTGAAAACGTGTTCCAAATTGCAACAACAAACTATACACTAATACAAAATCCAGTAGGTAAAGTGCCTGGATTTTATCTATCATTTAGTTCTGCTCCTGATACAGGTAAGCCTATCACGGTATTGCATAATTTTGATAAATAATTGTAGGAGACATAAACATGGCATCGTTAAAATCATTACTAGGTAGTAGAAACTTTACACAAACAGAAATTAATCTTGAAGAGGGTAGAGTCTACTCATACATGAATGGAACTATGTACAGTAAGATGTGCAACGGGTTTTGTTTTAGAGCACCAGGAAATGGTACTGCACAAATTGACTCATGGGGAGCAGGTGGATCAGGTGCAAGAATGTGTTGTTGTGGATTTGGTTTACCAGGTAACGCATCAGCATACACAAGAAAAACTATTACTATGTCCAGTGATCAAAGAGTATGTGGATGTTTAGGTAAGTCATGCGGTAACGCAAGTTCTTTATGTTTTAGAGGTTGTTCTGAGCCAACTATGTATTGTTGGTTCTCATCAGGTAGCAATGGTTGTGTATGTACACAAGGTGGTAGAGGCGGAATTAGTTTTTGCTCAACTACACCTTCTGCTTATTGCTGTTATAGAGCAAACGGCTTTTGTACAACAAACAGAGGTCCAAACTGTGGACTAGTATGTAACCAGTGTTCAGGTGCATTTATTCCAAATAGTTATGGTGGAGATCTAAACTGTTGCGGAATGAAATCATGTGCAAGTTTCTTAGGATGTTATCCAGCATGTACATGTATGAGATACTATCACGTTGCAACACCATCAGGTATGTTTGGTAAAGACGGGGCTATGATCACATACAATACTGAAGATGATAATCCATATTCACGTTGGTCAGGAATGGGAATCCACCAATTTAGTTTAGCATTGAATGCGGCAAGTAGAAATCCATCAAGAGGTGTTTATCACGGTAGTTGTTGGATGGGTAACAGAGCATGTCAGTGTTATGAACAAATTGGTTGCGGACACTTTGTACCATACGGAACAGGTGGACCAGCGGCTAATCCATGTCCAGGTGTTAGAGATCACGGATGGCGCGGTGGTGACGGTGCTGTGCGTATCAAGTTCAAAGAAGGTTAATCCAAAAATTCAAATAAATACTGTGTCAGGAGAATATAAGTGGCACAAGTAGGTAGAATATCCGGTCCGTTATTAACGGCTAATCTCGAACGTCAAGGCAAAGATATTGATTTCCGTAATCAACAAGCCAATACGCCTTTATTAAAATTAAAAGTTGGCACTAATAGAATTGGTGTTAATACTACTTCCCCTGCCTTTGAATTAGATGTAGTTGATACACTCAAAGGTAACTTTCTCAGTACAAGTTCATTAAGTCCAGGTAATTTTACATTATCTAACAATGATATAAATGTTCTAACAGGTAATATTAATTTTAAAAGTGATGTGCGTTCTAGTGGTATTGCTACTCAGCAATTATTGTTTAGAGATAATACTATTAGTTCTTATGTAACTAATTCTGATATAAATTTTTTACCAAACGGCACAGGAACTATTGAACTACAAGCCAACACAAATGTTACAGGTAATTTAAATGCTTCAGGTAATATTACTTTTGATGGTAATTTAGTTTTTGGTGATACTGGCGATGATAGCACACGTTTAGCAGACACAGTAACACTAAATGCTGATATACATAGTAACATTGTTCCTGATGCAAACAGTTCATCTAATCTTGGAGCAAATTATTCTAAATGGAATCAATTAAACTTTAATACAATAGAAGCAACTAATATACTCGGAAACAGTATTAATTTAGAAAACGGATTAATTGAAATTACAACTAGACAAGGTAACATTTTTTATGTTGATAAAAATGGTAATGACAGCAACGTTGGTGATCATCCTAATGGTGCGTTTCTTACGCTTAAACATGCATTGTCATTTGTAGATTCTAGTGTTCAAGGTCCTGTAGCAATACATATTGGTGCAGGAGAGTATGAAGAAGTCTTTCCGTTAAATGTTCCAGCAAATGTTACAATTATTGGCGAAGATATGCGTAATGTTATAATTAAACCAACAGTAGCAACGAACACAAACAATGCTTTCTTATTAGATGGCGAAACAACAATAGAAAATATTACTATACAAGACTACTTTAGCCCAGGATATGCATTTTCATTTAAGAGTAATGCAACAGTAACAAGCAGAAGTCCATACATTAGAAACATTACAGTAATTACAAAAGGTAGTGTAACAAGTGTAAGCGATCCGAGAGGTTATGATCAAGGAGATGCTGGTAAAGGTGTATTAGTAGACGGAGCAAGTGTAACTAGTTCAAGCCAAGAAGCAAGTATGCTATTCCATAGCGTAACATTTATTACTCCGGGAGTAGAAAGTGTTAAGTTAACAAACGGTGTAAGAGTAGAATGGTTAAACAGTTTTATATACTTTGCTCAACAGGGTATACTGCTTGAAAGAGGCTCAACAGGACATTTAAGCACTGATGGTTCAACTATTCAATATGGTGCAGAAATGCGTTTGATTGGTAGTGCAAATGTTTACGGCGAATTTGGAATTAAAGCAGACGGTGCAGGAACAAATGCATACTTAATTAATCATAATTTTACTTACATAGGCACAGGTAAAAGCACAGCAAATGACGATACTTTATCAATACATGAAAATGAAGTTGTAGAAATAAACTCAGGTAGAGTAAACTTTACAACTGTAGATGAACAAGGTAATTACAGAGTTGGTAGTGCATTATTTGTAAATCAAGATACAGGCAAAACTGAAATACAATCTGCAAGTATTGATTTTAGCAACACAGACTCATTAACAATAGTTACAGGCGGTTCAACAGTAACAATAGACGATAGCAGAGTAAGAACAGATTTTATAAGATTAAGAGATAATAAATTAGAAAGCCTTGTAGGAAATTTAAAAGTAGATTCAGCATTAAACACAGTTAATATTAATGCAAATACAAATATAACAGGAAACTTAGATACAGCAGGAAATGCAACTATTTCAGGATCATTAGTTAGTTTAGGTGATGCTGATACAGATAATATTAGTTTTAATAGCGATGTAACATCGGGTATGACTCCAAACGTAAATTCGCTTTTTAACTTAGGATCAACAACAAAAAGTTGGAGAACTGCATATGCTGAAAAATTAACAACAGATATATTTGATATAGAAGGTAATAGACTTACAACAAAAGATTCTAATGAAGATTTAGAATTAGTAGCAAGCGGAACAGGTAACGTTAAGTTTAGTAGTTTAACAACAGGACAAGCATTTACTCAAACAGATGTCAGTACACTAGACAGTGGTGATGCAACCTCCGATATAAACGTCACAGATAATATCACTATAAGTAAAGATTCGTTTTTTAATAATCTTGTTACTCCTTTTTTACAAGTAGATGGGTTTGCTAATCTAGGAACAACAAGTTTTGTAGGAAATAGAATTACAACAAACGAAAGTGATGCAAATTTAGTAATGGCCCCTGCAGGCACAGGTAAAGTAAAAATATTAAGTGATGTTTTAGTAGAAAATACAATTATAGCACCAGGTGCAAACTACAGTTTTGCAAGTGCAACAATGGAAAAAACAAGTGGTGATAGATTAATAACAAATAACATTTCTTTAGAACAAATGATTGCCGGCGATATAGTAATTGAAGGGAACGTAATTACAACTAATGTATCAAATTCAGATTTAGATTTTAGAGCAAGTGGTGCAGGAAAAGTTATATTAGACGAAAACGTTGAAGTAGAAAAAAGTATTTCGGTTAATACTATCGGTGGAGTAGCACCTAACATTAATGCAACAGATATTACAGCAGATTTTGCAACAATCAATACATTTTTCTCAGCACCATCTGCAATAGTTGGGTCAATAAGTTTAGCAGGTAATAGGATACAAACAATTGATAGTAATGCAGATTTAGAATTTAATGCCAACGGAACAGGCAATGTTATTTTAGATGAACTTGTTACAATACCAAATCTTACTATAGAAGGAAATACAAACTTAGGTATTTCTACAGCACCTTCTGCTACATTTGATAATGCAACAGTTACAAACAACATTATTGCACCTAGTAGAATTACTATGGAAGGCATACAAATTTTTGGAAACAAAATACAAACAAAATCTTCAGATAGTAATTTAGAATTTAGAGCAAACGGAACTGGTGTTGTTCGTTTTATGCAAAACACAAACTTATCTCAAAATTTAACAGTAAATGGTACACTTACTGCACACAATATAGGTATTGCAGGAGATGTTGATCTTAATGAATTAGAAACTGACGGTAATATAGAATTTAACGACAACTATGTAACAACTACTGTTTCTAATAGTAATTTAGAACTTAGAACATCTGGTGGTGCATTTATTGATTTACAAGGATTAAAAGTTAGAGATGATGTTGTGCAGTCTAGTTCATCTGCAGATATAATCTTAGACCCTGTTACCAATTTAAAAATAGATAGTACAGATAGTATTGTATTACCAAAGACTTTAACTGATAGCACAAACACATTTAGTAACAATATTGGTGCTATACAATATAATGCAGATGTAAATGAAATAGTAGGTCGTACAAACACATTTAAAAAAGTGTTAGGTGCAGGACTATACAGTGATGATTTACAAACATCTGTAACTCCTAGACCAGGAAACAAAATAGAATTTACTGCACAAAGCATTAATAGTATGACAACATCATACGGTGCTACAACAATGAATCGACTAGAATTAACATCTGGTATGGATATTGACGGAAACACTATACAACCTACAGATACAAATAGCGATTTAATACTTGCTCCAGAAGCAGGACAAGGTAAAGTTCAACTTGAAAATTTACATGTACTTGATAACACTTTTACTGCTCACACTGACAATGCTTATAGTATTAGTGCTTCAGGAGATGGATATATTAAATTTAATCAAACAAGTGCGTGGGTTATTCCTACAGGTACAAGTGCAAATAGACCAACTACTCCAGAAATTGGTACATCACGTTGGAATGCCGCATTAGGATATTTAGAAGTATATTCAGTTGGTGGTTGGACAGATGCTTCGGGATCTGGTGCTACAGTAAGTGCCGCTGAAATGGACGAGATAATGAATGAATTTATTCTTATCTTTGGCTAACTAAGTCATTATATTATCCACATTCATATAAATACAGTATAACAAAAGAATCAGACCTAAAATTCTTTGGTTATTAATACTGTGGTCAACCCGCAATGTAAGGTGGTTGGAGGGACAGGATCCCCGTGTTAAGGAGTAGAGATGGCAATAGGTCGCATATCCGGTCCGCTCTTAAAGTCAAATCTCATTAGAAATGGGATAGACCTGGCTTTTGAGACAGACCTTTTATACTTAGATGTAACTAACAATCGCATCGGTATTAATACAGCAACTCCAGAACACGATCTAGACGTTAACGGTACTATTAGAACTACAAACTTGGTGTTAGATAAACTAACAGCAGGCAATATTACTATTGAAAATAATGATATTACAAGTAGCACAGGAACTATTGATTTAGGTACCGCTGATCAAGTCGTATACCAAAATAAACTTATAGTTGATAGTTTTGAAATAAACGATAATACAATAAGAACAACAGATTCAAACGCAAACGTAGAAATTGCAACAAATGGCACAGGCAGTATAGAATTACTTGCAAATACAAATGTAACTGGAAATTTACATGCTACAGGAAATATTAGTGCTGACGGTAATATAATATTAGGTGACGCAGATACAGATAGTATTGATTTTAATGCAGAAATAGCAAGTGATATTATACCAAATGCAAGCGGTACATACAATTTAGGTACAAGTACAAAAGCATGGAATTCAGTACACGCTGACACAGTTAATGGTCAAACAATCAATACAACTAATGCAAATATATCTGGTATAAGTTTAAATACTAGACATGCTAATACGTTGTATGTAAGCGAAAACGGCAGTAATAATAATGCAGGAAACCATCCACAATCACCTTATCTCACTGTTGAAAAGGCATTGCAAAATGCAACAGCAGGAGATACAATTCATGTATATCCAGGAGTATACCAAGAAAGACTTCCATTAGTTATTCCAGCAGGAGTAACAGTAAAAGGTCATAGCATGAGAAGTGTAACTATCAAACCTGATAGTGTAGACTCAGAAGATGTATTCCATTTAAATGGAGAGACAACTGTAGAAGATTTAACAATCCAAGATTTTTATTATAATAGCGGTACTGATGTAGGTTATGCATTTAAATTTGCACCAAACTTTAAAGTAACTTCTCGTAGTCCGTATGTAAGAAACGTAACAGTTATAACAAAAGGCTCAGTTACAAATGCAAGTGATCCAAGAGGATTCAATCAAGGAGATGCTGGTAAAGGTGCGTTCTTAGACGGAAGTGTTGCACATGCAGATTCAAAAGAAGCAAGTTTGTTATTTCACGCCGCAACATTTATTACTCCAGGAGTTGATGCACTAACTGTTAAGAATGGTGTTAGAGTAGAATGGTTAAACAGTTTTACATATTTTGCTAACAGAGGATTTTATGCTACAAACGGATCAACAGGATTAAAAGGATCAGGCGAAACAGAATTTAGAGTAAGTGATGTTACAGGATCATTTAGTGCAGGAGAAACTTTTGCAGTAAACAGTATTGACGGAAGTACTGTAATTGCTAGTGGAGTTATTGATAGAAAAGACGCCGACGATAAGTTTTACATTGCAGGTAATGTACAGGGCATCACAGAAGCAACAACAAGAACATCAAAAGCAATAGCATTTAAAGGCAGTGCAAAATTAAATACTGCAATAAAGAAATTTGGTACATCAAGTTTAAACTTAGACGGTGTTAACAGTTATCTAAGTATTGGCGCACACGATAATTTTGGATTTGGTACAGACGATTTTACATTAGAAGCATGGATATATGCAAGTTCAACTACTGGTGAACAACCAATTTTTGATATGAGAGCAGGAATTGCAACAGATACTGCTCCTTACTTTTATTTAGACGGCACAACATTAAAATACAAATACGGAAATACACAAGTTATAAATGGCGGAACAATAAGTGCAAATACTTGGCACCATGTTGCAGTTAGCAGATTTGCTAACGGTACAAGAATGTATTTTGACGGCAATCAAATTGGTAGCACATACGTAGACAATAATAATTACGGAACAACTAAGCCATTATTTATAGGGGCCAATTTTAACTTAGCAAACTTTTTTACAGGTCATATAGATGATATAAGAATTAGTAATAGTGCAAGATATCTTGATACAACATATACAGTTCCTACATCACAAATTGTAGGTGATAATAATTGTGTGTTCCTTACACATTTAGACGGTGCTTTAAATGATACATCTATAAATGAAGATATTAAAGTAAAACAAAATTTAACATTTAGTGGTGGTGCAACTGCTAACTTTATAGACTTATACAATACAACTGATTTTGGTGCTGAAATTAGATCAATAGGATCAGCAAACGTATATGGTAACAAAGGTGCAGTAGGAGACGGCACTGGTGTTATTATGTATTTGATTGGACATAACTTTGCATACATAGGTAACGGTAAAGAAGTAACAAACGACGAAACAACAGTAGTACAAGCAAACGAAGTTGAAGAACTTAATAACGCTAAAGTAAGATTTACAAGTGTTGACCATAAAGGTGATTTTAGAGTTGGTGATAATTTTTATGTAAATCAAGAAACAGGCGAAGTTGTTTTTGATGCTGTTAACTTAAACATTACTACACCAGACGGTATTACTTTTGGTACAGGTGGCAATGTAACATTTATCGACGGAACAAAAATTGAAACAGGCGATTTTAGATTAAGTGGAAACACTATTGAAACACTTACACAAAACTTTGTTATTGATAGTGCAACAAATACTGTTGATATTGAAGCAGATACAAATATCACAGGTAACTTAGCAGTCACAGGTAACTTTACACTTGGCGGTAATATTACAATAGGTGATGCAGATACTGATAGTGTTGAATTTGCTTCAGATGTAAACAGTGATATTTTACCAAACACAGACAATACTTTTGATTTAGGTACAACTACAAAACGTTGGAAAAATATTTACGCAAACAATTTTGATAACGGTAATCTTAAAATTGAAGGTAACACTATATCAGCACAAGATAGCAATAGTGATTTAGAACTTGTTGCATCGGGCACAGGATCAGTAGTTGTTCCTAATAATAATGTTGAGATAACAGGAACATTAACTACTAATGACACTGCAACATTTAACAATACTGTTACAGTAAACAATAATTTAAATGTTTTAGGCGCAATAAACCAAACTGGTGCATCTACAACAATTAACGCAAATCTTACAGTGCGTGATGGACTAATTGTAGACAATAGTGTGCAATTTGAAAATATTTTTATATCAGGAAACAAAATACAAACAACTGATTCAGACAGTGACTTAGAACTTACTGCGGCTGGCACAGGAAGAGTAGTATTTCCTGATGCAGATTTAGAAGTTGGTGGAAACATTGTTGTGGCAGGTACTGCTCAATTTGCAAACTTAGCCGCAAGCGGTACAATCACTGCTGATACTATAACTGTTAACACAGCAACATTTAATGGGCAACTTAATTTAGAAGATATTGAAATTAATGACAACTATATTACAACAACAGAATCTGATAGTAATTTAGAATTAAGAGCCGCAGGAACAGGTAAAATTGTTTTTCCTGATAACGATGTAGACATCACAGGCGATTTGAATGTAACAGGTACTGTACAATTTAATAGTTTATCTGGTAATGTTTACACAACTAATAGTTTAACAGTAAATAGAGAACTTAATATCAATGGCCAAGTACAATTTGAAGATATTGAAATTAATGACAACTATATTACAACAACATTATCAGATAGTGATTTAGAATTACGTGCAAATGGCACAGGAAGTATTGTATTCTTAAATGATACTGTTGCAAAAACTAATTTAACAGTTGACGGTACTACTACTTTTGTAGGTAACGTAACTGGTACGACAGCAACATTTGATGATGTAACTATCAATAATAATATGACTGTGCAAGGTCAAATTAATTTTGACAATATACAAATAAACGACAATACAATTACTACAACAGAATCTAACAGTGACTTAGAACTAGAAGCAAGCGGAACTGGTACAGTGATTGTACCAAGTAATAATGTTGTAGTTGAAAAAGATTTAACTGTACAAGGTGTATTGAATGCAGATAACTTAGATGCTTTGGGCAGAGTAACAGCAAATAGTTTTAGCACTGGCGATATTTTAATTGATGATAATTTTATTACAACAACACAATCTAACAGTGATTTAGAATTAAGAGCAAACGGTACTGGTAAAGTAACACTAGATGATATTAAATTTAATAATAATATCATAAGCAGTACAGCAGACATGGTGTTGAATCCAGGCAGTGGTGTATTAAAAATTGACAGTATTGATAGTGTACTTTTACCAAAAGGCGCATCAGCAGACCGTAACAGTACACCTGTAACTGGTATGTTACGTTATAACACTGACACTAATAGTTTTGAAGGATATAACGGACAATGGGTATCATTGCATGATGGATTACAAGATGGGGACGGTGATACAAAAATTACTGTAGAATTAACACCTGGAGCAAACGATAATGTAATTAGATTCTACAATGCAGGTGCTTTAACAGCAGATTTGACTAGCCAACGCTTTAGTACAAACAAGTTAATTGTTGATGATATAGAAATCGACAGCAATGAGATTAAAACGATAACTACTAATGCAGACTTAGTATTATCCGGAAATGGAACAGGCGGAGTTATACTGGACCAAATGAAATTTGATACTGATTCTGTTACAAATACAGTATCAGATAGCATTACAACTTTCAATGTAACTGGAACTGGATACTATAAGTTTGCTGGAACTGGTGGTGTTGTAATACCGACTGGTAACAACATTCAAAGACCTGCACCGATCAATGCTGAAGAAGGCATGATGAGGTACAACAATGAAGACGATCGTGTTGAAATCTTTGACGGAACAAACTGGGTTAGTGTTGCAGGTTCAAGCGGTGGAATAAGTAGAAATGATGCGGAAGGTATCGCACTAGAATTTGTATTAGTATTAGGATAAAGATATGGCAACGTTTTTTAGAACAAAAGTAATTAAAGATATAGGAACACAAAAAATTGTAGTTTTTGAAGTACCAGCGGCAACTAATGCCACAGTAATTGGTCTTAACTTAGCAAATACTACAGACTTTGCAGTGCAAGGAAGTGTGTTAATAAAAGATGATGGAAGTGTAGAAGGATTTTATGTCAAAGATGTAATGATACCTCCACAGACAGCATTCAAAGCAATGATTGGTGGTGAAAAGATTGTTTTACCAACAGCACATCAATTAATAGTACAATCAAGTGCAACTAACAGCATAGATGCTGTTGTAAGTTATGTGGATATACAGTAAGGAGCAATAAATGAGTCAGTATGCAGGAAATGATGTAACAAACGTAACTGGAAACATTGACGGTAGATTTTTGTATGCACTACGCAGAACCGACCAAGGCGAATTATTTTTTACAAAAGTAGATCAAATGGATAATAATGCAAGTATACAAATTAATAAACCAGGTGATCCAGATCAAAATTATAATGACTTCGAACAAGGTGTAGACTTTTACGAAGGTAGAGATCAAAATCACGAAATTGTTTATCCAAATTTAAACTACGAACAATTACGTTGGGACAATAGACATATTAATTATTACATAAATGACGATGGAGAGTTTGTACTTAAATTTAACGAGCCACATACATATTCAACAGACGTAAGTAGTGATGGACTTACAGAATACAACAAAAACTTTTACGAAGTGACAGTTGCAAGTGCTACTAATAAGTATGGTGCTGGAAACAAATATCATTTTAACGGTATTACTAGTCCTACACTTAACTTATATGAAGGACAAACGTATACATTTGGACAAAGTTCAACAACAAATAACACACATCCATTGAGGTTATCAATTACTCCAAATGGCATACATGCAGGCGGAGTAGAATATACAACCGGAGTTACAATATTGGGTGAAGCAGGAGTTAAAGGTAGTTATGTAAAATTTAAGGTGCCAGTAAATGCACCAACATTATATTACTATTGTGTTAATCATCCAGGCATGGGCGGACAAATAAATACACTTACATAATAGGTGAACAGGAAAGAAAATGGCAGAATTTAGAATTGATAGAATTAGATTTAACTGGAAAGGTCCTTGGGTAACAGGGACAGCATACAGAAAAGATGATGTTATAAGTTATGGTGGTAAAGTATTTGTTGCTTTGTCAGGGCATACTGCAAGTGCAGATTTTAACACAGATTTAGACTTTCTTGTAGCAGGAGAATCTACTCCTAAGTGGGAGCAAATGGGCGACGGACGCCAGTGGAAGGGCGAATGGCAACCAGAAGCATTCTACAAAGTAAATGATGTTGTAAAATATAGAGGTATACTTTATAATTGTATTGATAGCCATACTAGTGCATCATCACTTAGTTTAGGACTAGAAACAGACGGAGAAAAATGGTCACCGTTTGCTAAAGGTGTTAATTATCTTGCATTATGGACTGCAAGTACAGTTTACAAGAAAGCCGATTTAGTAAAATATTGCGGAATATTATATATTTGTGTTACTGACCATACAAGTAATACAACACAGCAAGGATTAGAAGCAGACCAATCTAAATGGGCAGTGTATAATAGAAGTGATAATTGGATGGGTGCATGGTTAGAAAATACTAGATACAAAGTTGATGATATTGTAAGATATGGTGGAAACGTATATCGTTGTATTGTTGGCCATACAAGTAACAGTGATATTAGAGAAGGTATTGGAACAGATTTAGGTCTAGATTCAACTGCGGCTAAGTGGGAACTTGTAGTAGAAGGAATTGAATTTAAAGGCGACTGGTCAGGATCTCAATGGTATAAAACAAATGATATTGTGAGATTTGGACCAAACTTGTACAAAGCAAAACGAGGTATGAGTGGTACAGACACATTTAATGATACTGCTGATTGGGACATATGGTTACCAGGTTTAGGATTTGAAGAAATATGGGATCCTAACGAAGCCTATCAACCAGGAGATATAGTACAGTACGGAGGATATACCTATACTGCGTTAACTATTAACATTGGTTCAAATCCAAGTGCATTTGGCTTAGAACAAGATGGCGTAGGTGCTGACTGGGAAGTATTAGTACAAGGATACTCAATGAAGGGCGAATGGTCAATACTCAATAGTTATGCTCCAGGTAGTGTTGTACGCAAGGGCGGATACTTATACGAAGCGTTAGTTAATGTTTTAGCAAATGAACTTATTGAACCAGGTGATCCTGATACTGACACTTCAGCGCAATGGAAATTACTTGTAACAGGATTTGCTTGGAAGGGCGAATGGAAAGAATCAGCAACAATTGAAGGCGACAGTAGTTTCTTTCAATACTATCCAGGCGAAGTTGTTATGGACGAAAGTGAAACTTATATTTGTAAAAAACAACATTATAGTAATATATTTGAATCAAGACCAAGAATTGATACAGATACATTAACTGGTAACGACTACTATTGGACAAAATACGCTGGTAATAATGAAACTAGTGCGACAAATAATGTATTACGTTATAGAGGTGATATTAGAACATATGCAACTAAAGATGATGGAAGTACATTAGGCACAGCAAGACTTGCTATCGGTGGTGCAGGAGCACTTCTTAAGGTTGACGAAGATACAACTTTAAAATATGAAAATTTATTTGAAATTAACAAAGTTTGGTATGTGAGTCCTTTTGGTGAAGATATTCAAACAGCAGGTAGAAATCCAGCAACTCCATTTAAAACAGTAAAATATGCTTGTCAATATTTACAAGGAAATTTAGCAGAAAGAACACCAGCAACAATTTTTGTTGCAACAGGTGCATACAAAGAATTGCTTCCAATAGTTATTCCAAAAGATGTTGCTGTTGTTGGCGACGAATTACGTTCAACAGTTATTATGCCAGCAGATGGATATGAATTAGACAATATGTTTTACATGCACAACGGTTCAGGATTACGTAATATGACATTACAAGGTCTATCAGGAACACTAGGACAACCAAATGATAATTTAACTAGACGCCCAACAGCAGGAGCATATGTTTCATTAGATCCAGCAACAGGAGTTGCAGATACTTATGCACATATTACAACTAAATCCCCATATGTACAAAACGTAACAACATTTGGAACAGGGTGCATAGGAATGAAAGTTGACGGTGACTTACATAATTCAGGAAACAAATCAATTGTTGCAAACGATTTTACACAAATATTAAGTGATGGTATTGGTTACTGGGCAAACGGTGATGGTAAATCAGAACTTGTGTCTGTGTTTACTTACTATTGCCATATTGGATATCTTGCAACAGCAGGAGGTAAAGTTCGTGCATTGAATGGTAACAACTCATACGGAACATACGGAACTGTTGCAGAAGGTTTTGATATTGATGAAGTTCCGATTACAGGAACAGTAAACAACAGAAGTAAAGAAGCACAGGTTTATCAAACTTACACTGACAACAATCAAGTTCATGGCGTAGCATGGACACATGCAGGAGAAGGTTACACAAATGCAAATATGACAATAACAGGTAATGGTCAAAATGCAGTAGCCACATTTAATGAATTTAGACAAGGTGGTGTGCGCCAAGTATTTGTTACTGAAGAAGATTCAAACTTTATTGGCGGTAGTAATTATACGTTCAAAGCCAACAAAGCACAGATTGGTACATCAACATCACTTTCATTAAGTAATGCAGATGATACTACAGATCCTGCAGATTATATTGGACAAAGATTGTTTATATATGCAGGTAAAGGTGCTGGACAATATGGAAGAATTAGCGGATTTAATACAATAAGTAAAGTTGCTACTGTAGAAAAAGAAGTAAACGGAGAACCAGGTTGGGAACATGTAACAGGACAACCAATACATGGTACATTAAATGATACTTCACGTTACTATATTGAACCAAGATCGGAAGTTGCAGAACCAAATTATCAACTTCAATCAACAAATTTAGGGACTACTGCTCCGTGGCAAGATATTAAACGCGGAACATATAATTCACAAGATATTTGGGTAGCAAGTCATGCAGACGGAGTATCTGTTAGTACAGACGGTAACGGCTGGACACACACTGACCGAACAGGAAAAGGTGGATTGGTTGCTATAGGAAATACAAAAATTGCACTTGTTAATACAGCAGGTGCTACTAGTGCAGGATCTTTTAGTAGCGATGGTGGTGCAGTTTGGAATGACACAACTTTAGGATTAGCGGCAACTGATACTGTAACTGATATTGATGGTCAACCATTAGGTGACATAATGATAGGAACAGTACAATCAAGTTCAGGAGCGAGTACTACAGCAATTAGATCAACAGATGCAGGAAATAGTTGGGGTACAACTACACTTCCAACAGCAGACGAATGGTCTTGTATTGCATATGGTGGTAGTATAAGTGGAGTTTGGGTTGCACTTGCTGGTACAGTAGCGGCACCGAGTAACGTAGGAGCATACTCAACAGACAATGGGTCGAGTTGGACTGCATTTACACTTCCAGCAACAAGTGCTTGGGAGAAAGTTATTTGGGGAAGAGATAGATTCGTAGCAACCACAGCAAAAACTGATAGTAGTACAGCAGAAACAGCAGTTAGTTTTGATGGTATAACTTGGTATGCTGGTAGTATGGAACCAGGTGAATGGACAGGGATAGGTTATTCACAAGGAACATTCTGTGCAGTAAAAAGCGATACAGGAGCACAATCAGATGTAGTTGCATTTAGTAGAGATGGATTCCATTGGCTTGCTAAATTATTACCTGCAGGTTTTGAAATTAGAGCAGGAGTTGCAGGATCAAGCACTACAAGTGATTGGTATGTTGTTACAAGTGGACAACAAAACGTAGACAAAATTACTTACGGTACAAGAGCATTGTGTAGACCAATTGTAGCAAGTGGTAGAATTGGAACATTTATTTTGCATGATCCGGGTGCAGGTTATTCAAGTAATCCTATTGTAACTGTAAATGATAATAAAAATACATTAGACGTAACAACTGTAGCAGAAGTTGCTAACGGTGTGTTACCTCAACCTACAATGAGTAATTTTGGTACAGGTTACTTTAGATCACAAGCAGAAGTTACATCAGGTGATGGCTATGCAGAAATTGTACAAATTGCAGATGAATTAATTTTAGAAAATGTAAGTAAACTTCCAGGACCAGGAGACAATATTAGTATTACTGGTATTGACGGAGTTACATATTTTGTTGTTAAAATAAAAGAAACAACAGGTATATTAGGTGGATACAACTTAAAATTACAAATAAGTCCAAATCTAGGACGTCAAGAAGCACCAGTACATGGCGAAAGTATTATAATTAGACAACAGTATAGTCAAGTTAGATTAACAGGACATGATTTCTTAGATATTGGTACAGGTAACTTTGCAAGTACAGCATATCCGGGTTTGTATGTATTTGGTTATAATCCAGATGAAGATGCAGAACCAAAACAATTTAACGAAGTTTTACAATACAACGGCGGTCGTGTTTTCTACACAAGTACTGACCAAGATGGTAACTTTAGAGTTGGTGAACTATTCGAAGTTGAACAGTCAACTGGTACAATTAGTATTAATGCTAGTTTCTTTGAATTAGATGGATTAGAAGAACTTAGATTAGGTGGAGTTGTACTTGGCGGAACAGGGGCTGTTATTAGAGAATTCAGTACAGATCCAACATTTGCGGCTAACTCAAATAACATTGTACCAACACAGCGAGCAATCGGCAAATATGTACAAGCAAGAGTATCATCAGGTGGTTCAGATCTTAAAGTTAACAGGTTAAATGCTGGCGATATAAGTTTTGAAGGTAATAAAATATTCAAACCTTTGGGTGGCACTATAGTATTCAACGCACCAGTAAGTATTCAAGGTGGAGCAGGTACAGTCGGCGGCGATATGGCGGCACAAGCATACTTTGTAGCAGGTGGTGCTGAAGCAACAGGAGGCTTTCCAGGAATAGGCGATGATGAGTGATAATGATAAATATAACGTATACGGTGGAGTAACCAATGGCAGAATTTAAATTAGGTAGAATTAGATTTATTTGGAAAGACGAATGGTCTGAAGCAACCACTTACTATAAAGATGATGTAGTAAGATATGGTGGTAAAACTTTTATGTGTGTAGTAGGACACATATCACAGACTGACTTTATGTTAGATCTAAATAATTCAACAGCCAAGTGGCAGGTGTTTGCAGACGGTCAAACTTGGAAAGGCGACTGGGCAACTGGTGCCGTTTATAAAATTAATGATATTGTAAAATACGGCGGACAACTCTATATTTGTAACACAGGACACATTTCAGACTCAAGTGCCATTGGTGGTTTGGAAAGTAATCTTGGTGATGATAGTACTGCCGCTTTTTGGGATTTGTATGGCGAAGGCTTTGATTATAAAGCAGATTGGTCAATTAATACACGTTACAAAGTTAATGACATTGTCAAGTACGGTTCGCGTGTTTATATTTGTACAGGATATCATGTTAGTTCGCCAAATACTACATCAGGATTAGAATTAAATCAATCAAAGTGGGACATTATTAGTGATGGCTTTGATTGGAAAACAGATTGGGCTGTTGGCATACGTTATAGAGTTGGTGACTTAGTTAAGTACGGTGGACAAGTTTATTCTTGTAACACAGGTCATACTTCAGCGGCAACAGCAATAATAGGATTAGAAGCAGATCAAGCAAAATGGGATTACTTCCATAAAGGTATTGAATACCTAGGTGAATGGGCAAGTGGATATAGATATAAAATTAACGATGTTGTAAAAGACTCAGGCGGACTTTGGATTTGTACAACATATCATACATCAAGTGTTGCACTTGATCTAAAAACAGATGAAGCAAACTGGGCACAGTTTATTCCAGGATTAGAATTTGAAGATAGTTGGGGACCATATTCACCATACCAACCAGGTGACATTGTTACTTACGGTGGTTACACTTATGTTTCAAAAACAAATAACTCAGAAAAGCCTCCAACAGATAATCCAAATGACTGGGACGTATTTGCAACAGGATTTAATTTAAGAGGCGACTACGGAGATGACTCAGCAAACCAAGATTATCTAACAGGTGATGTTGTAAGAGTAGGAGGATATACTTATCTTGCTATTGCAAATTCAAACGGTGTACGCCCACCAAATTTAACATATTGGGAAAAATTAAACGAAGGCGCACAATGGAAAAATACTTGGACTACAGCAACATATTACGATTTAGGTGATACTGTTCAACAAGGTGTTAACAGTTACATTGCAGTACAATCGCATACTTCAAATAATGGAGTGAACGATCCTGCTAGTGATACAGGCGGAAATTTTTGGAACTTCTTTAGTGGTGGTGCTGAAGCAGGAAACTTAACAACTATTGGTGATATTGTTTACTACGGTGGATCAGGTCCAGCACGTTTACCAGTTGGAAAACCTGGACAGGTGTTAAAAGTTAATGACGCACAAACTGCTCCAGAGTGGACATACTTTGGTCAAGTTAATCATGTTTACTATGTAGATACACAAAGTGGTGTAGACGGTAAAACTCCAGATAGAGGTATTACGTTAGACAGACCATTCAAAACAGTACGTTTTGCAACAGAACAAATTAGAGATGGATCAGTAAACCAAAACGATAGATTATTAATTGAAGCAAATAGATCTTTCTTACAACAACAAACAGTAGAATGGGTAGACTATCAAATTGCCAATGCTATTAGTCCATTTACAGGATCTTTTACATACGACAAAGCAAAATGTACAAGAGACACAGGACAAATTATTGATGCTGTTGCATGGGATTTATCACATGGTGGTAATGTTAGATCACGCTTAGTAGCATTATCTTATTTCCAACCAGGTGGCGCAAGTTATATTGCAGGACAAACAGGTGAAACTGTTGCGGCAATTAATTACCTTAAAAGTATTATGCCAAACATTCTTGCAAAAACAGATCCAACAGCAAACTATGCATCACTAAACAGTGTAGCATCTCCAATTACACAACAAAAATTAACAGCGTATGATGCAACACCAGGATCAACTACAACTATTGATAACTTAATTAAAATTACAACTGATGCAATTACAGCAGGTGTAACAACTAATATTCCAACAGAATTACATGCACAAAAAACAATATTTGTAAAAACTGGAGAATACGAAGAAGTACTTCCAATTATTATTCCAGAAGATGTTGCTATTGTTGGTGACGAATTACGTTCAACAAGAATTAAACCAGCACCAAGTCAAACAAGTGCGGCAGACGTTCCAAAAAGTATTGCGGCTCTTACTAGAATTTCAGCAGTTATTAGCAATATTGTACAAAACGTTGCTATTACAAAATCAACAGGAAACAGTGCAACTCAAGTTACAACAAGACCAGCAGGTAATGCAAGTGCAGGTACTGCGGCAGAAAACTTATTTAGAGAAATTTATGATTACATTGATTGGGGTGTAAACGGTGCATCAGGCGATAGTACAATGCCAACTATGCGCGGTTCAAATACTCCAGAAACATCAACAGGATATACATATGCTGTTGAAGTAATAGAAGCAAATAGAGACTTTATTATTGCAGAAGTACATGCTTATATTGCGGCAACTTATCCAAGTTATACTTACACACTAGCGGCTTGTGCAAGAGATATGAACGCATATATTGATGGTGTAAAACATGACTTAATTTACTCAGGTAACTATAGATCACTATTAAATGCAAAATATTATGTACACTCAGTAGAAGGTAACTTGTTAAAAGATATGTTCTTTGCACGTAACGGAACAGGTATACGTAACTGTACACTTACAGGATTGACTGGATCACTAAGTGGAGCAAACGGTTACGGAACTAAACGTCCAACAGCAGGAGCGTATGTTTCATTAGATCCAGGTTGGGGTCCAGCACATACTGAAGCATGGATTACAAATAAATCACCTTACGTACAAAACGTAACTACATTTGGTACAGCATGTATTGGATTAAAAGTAGATGGAGATTTACATGACGGCGGTAACGATTCAATTGTTGCTAACGACTTTACACAGATCTTAAGTGATGGTATTGGTTATTGGGTTACAAACTTAGGTAGATCAGAACTTGTTTCTGTGTTTACATATTACAACCATATTGGATACCTAGCAGAAAACGGTGGTAAAATACGTGCTACTAACGGAAACAACTCATACGGAGACTTTGGTTCAGTTGCAGAAGGTATTGATGTTACAGAAACACCAGTGTTAGGTAAAGTTGATAACCAGCAATTAGAAGCACAAATTTCAAATGTTCTAACTGATGGAGCAAATGAAATTTTACAATTAGAATATTCAAATGCAGGACAAGGTTACACAACTGAAGCCACAACAGCAATTCTAACACTTGACAATATAGCAAATAACGATCCAGCAAGAGTAGCAGGTACGTACAAAGGTATTACAGGTTCAAGTTCAGGAAGTGGTACAGGACAAGAATTTGATCTTGAAATTACATCAGTAGGTGGAATTGTACCTACAGTTATAAAAGGTGGTACAGGACATGCTATCGCAGATACAATTACAATTAATGATTCATTAGTTGGCGGCGGTGGAGCGGCAAATGTAACATTTAAAGTTGCAACAATTGGTGCGGCAACAAGATATTCATTACAAGGTGAAGGTTTTGGAGCGGCAGTAAGTGCAGTAACAGTAAGAAGCGGTGGAGTATTTGAAGTACAACTTGAGTCAGACTCATCAGTATACGGTGGCGAAGGATTTGTTACTATTGCTTCAAATGCACAGGCTGGAAATACTACGCAAATTACACTTGCGGCAACTGATATTAATCCAACAGGCACATACAACGGTATGATGATTTATCTTGTAAGTGGACTTGGAGCAGGCCAGTACGGTGTTATTAGTTCATTTAATGCGGCAACAAAAGTTGCAACTATTACAAAAGAATCAGACGGTTCATCAGGATGGGAACATGTTAAGGGCTCTGCAATAGCGGCAACATTAGATGCTACTTCAGCGTATGACATTACTCCAAGAGTAATATTCAGTGCACCAACAAGTGGTACACGAGCAAGAGGTAGAGCAAGAGTAGCAGACGAAAAAGTTGTTGAAGTTAAAATTATTGAACCAGGTAGCGGATATAGTAATCCTCCATCAATGACATTAATTGATCCGAGTCATACAGTTGAAGTTCCACATACAGTAAGAATTGGTAATGGTGTGCTTGCACAACCTACTTACTCAAACAGAGGTACAGGATTTATTACAGCGAGTGCAGAAGTAGTAGGTGACGGTTTTGCAGATATTAGACAAAGCGGTACAAAACTTAGATTTGATAATTTAGATGCTATTCCACAAAAAGGTTCTAATGTTGAATTTGCTAGTTTACCTAACAGATGGTTTAAACTTGTAAGTATTACAAACTTGCTAGGTAACAGTCCATATAGTGCATTATTGCAAGTTAGTCCAGCAATTCTAGAGTCAGAAAGACCTCCACACAATGACCCGATTACTATTAGAAGACGTTATTCACAAGTGCGTTTAACAGGACACGATTTCCTAGATATTGGTACAGGTAACTTTAGTAATACAAACTATCCTGGAGCACCTTTAACTGATCCAGATCCACAATATGAAACAAACGATTTTGGTGGAGGAAGAGTGTTCTACACAAGTACTGACCAAGATGGTAACTTTAGAGTTGGTGGATTGTTTAACGTTGAACAGGCAACAGGTATTGCTACACTAAACGTTGAAGCATTTAATATTTCAGGACTAAACGAACTACAATTAGGTAGTGTTGCACTTGGTGGTGCAGGAGCAGTAATTACAGAATTTAGCACAGATGGTACATTTAGTGCTGATAGTGATAGTGTTGTTCCAACACAAAAAGCAATCAAAACGTACATCACATCACAAATTGGTGGTGGTGTTGCTACATTGAACGTTAACAGTGTTACAGCAGGTGTGATTGAGGTTACTCAGAACCAAATATCAACTACAGACGGCGGTAGGATAAATATACTTAACGCAGTAAACTTTAAAGGCGGAATAGACGGTGCTCCAGTAGCATTAAGTATGTTCCTAAATAATTAACGGAGAAACAAAATGGCAACAGGAAGAATAGGCGCATCAGATTTAACAGGAGGGGCAAATACTACAGTATATGAATGTCCTACTGATAACTATGCGGTTGCAAGTATAAACATTTGCAACAGAGGAAACCAGGCAACGTCAGTTAGAATTGCTGTTGCTGATTTGGCTACACCAACAAACGGAGAGTATATTGAATATGATACAGAGATATTATCCAAAGGTGTGCTAGAAAGAACTGGAATAGTTTTAGCCGCAGGGCAAAAAATTGTTTGTTACGCTTCAGGCGCTAACATTTCAGCAGTCGCTATGGGCATTGAAACGTCTACAGCATAAATACAATAGGAGAAGGATAAAACCATGGGAAGATATATAACAACTACAGGTACTGCTGGTGTAACTACTCGAGAAGTAAGTACAACTTTTAGTGCCACGGTAAATGACAGAATTTTAGCAAATACTGCCAGTAGTGGATACACTATAACTTTACCAGCGAATGCTTCATTGTTAGTAAATGATACAATACAAATTATTGACATTTCAAACAATGCGGCAAGTAATAACATAACTGTTGGTAGAAACAGTAGTGTAATTAATGGATCAGCAGAAAACTTAGTCATTGACGTAAGTGGTGCGATTGTTACATTAATTTATACAGGTTCTACATACGGTTGGGTTGTTGGCTCGGTATAATAGGAGAGAATTAAATGGCATCATTAGAAGCACTAATCAAGGCAAAACAGCCAGCCAGTGGAGAAGATAACCTAGAGACAGGTAGAATCTATAGTTTCTCCGAAGGCAATACTTACGCAAAGTTTTGTAAGTGTTCATGCTGGTGTCCATGTTCAAACGGTACTGCAATAATTGAAGTTTGGGGCGCAGGCGGCTCAGGCGCAAAGATGTGTTGCTGTGGTAATGGATTACCAGGTAACTCAGGATCATATTCAAAAACAACAAAAGTAATGACAACATCAGATTACATGTACGGTTGTACAGGATTTGCATGTGGTAACTCCGACTCATTATGTTTTAGAGGCTGTTCAGAACCAACAATGGTTTGTATGGTAGCGGCATCAGGAAACAGTTGTATGTGTGCTAGAGGTGGTAAAGGTGGAGTAAGTATTTGCTCAACATCACCAAGCATGTACTGTTGCTTTAGAGCAAACGGATTTTGTTACACAAATACAGGACCAAACTGTGGTACAATTTGTAACCAGTGTTCGGGTCAATGGGACGCTATTGCATATGGCGGAGATGTAAACAGATGCGGAAATATTTCATGTATGGGATTCCATGGTTGCTATCCTTCATGTGTATGTTTGTTTAGAGGCATGGTTGCGTTTCCTCCAGGAATGATTTCAGAATGTGGCGGAGTTGTTCAGTACGGTATGTCAGATGACTCATCACACTCACGTTGGTCAGGTATGGGACAAAATGAAGCACTAGCGGCAATTAACGGTACAGGCAGATCACCAGGTCAAGGATTAACATGGAAAGCATGTTACCAAAATGATACTATGTGTGGTTGTTATAATACAAACGGTTGTCAAAGTACATTACCATATGGAGTTGGCGGTCCAGGACCACAACCTTGTCCAGGTGTGCGTGATCACGCAACACGTGGTGGTATGGGTGCAATTAGAATTAAGTTTATAGAAAGTTAAGAACAGGAGCAATTATGGCAGGATTAAGAGCATTATTAGCAAGTAGAGCGTCCCCGTTCACAGAGGACAATATAGAAAAAGGCAAAATTTGGTCTTATTCTAACATTGCTACATATTCAACATATCCAGGTTGTTTCTGTTGGATTTCTCCAGGAACAGGCGCAGTTGAATTAGAAGTTTGGGGAGCAGGCGGTAGTGGCTCAAGAATGTGTTGTTGTTCAGCAACAATTTCAGGAAACTCAGGAGCATACGCAAAGAAAACTATTTCAGTAGCAAGCGGTTGTTACATATGTGGACACGCAGGTAAAAGTTGTAGAGGCAGTGGACTCTGTCATAGAGGTTGTTCAGAACCAGGACACGCATGTTGGACTGGTAACAGCGGTCAAAGTGGGTGCATGTGTGCTCAAGGTGGTTGGAGTGGTGCTAGTTGGTGTACAACTGGTACAGCACGTTGGTGTTGTTTTGCGGCTAATAGTTGGTGTAAAACGCAATATTCAGGATACTGTGGTATTATTTGTAATGCTTGTAACAACAGTTGGAAAAACCAAGCATACGGCGGTGATACTAACTGTCCAGGTGTAAACAGTTGTGTTACATTCTGGCATTGTTATCCAAACTGTAACTGTTCAACTATTCACCATACTGCACTTCCAGCAGGAATGTTTAGTACATGTGGCGGTGTAGCATCTTACGCATTAGATGATGATAACGGTCACGCTAGATGGTCCGGAGCAACACTAAATGGTTACCAAAATGCACTAAACGGATTATCAAGAATGCCAGGAGGCGGTACATATTGGTCAAACTGTTGGAACGGAGTTCGAGCATGTGGTTGTTATGATACGCAGGGTTGTTCAATGTTTGTACCACATGGTTCTGGTGGTCCAGCGGCGACTCCATGTCCGGGTGTTAGAGATAACGGTTGGGCAGGCGGTGATGCCTTAATTAGAATCAAATACATAGAGAGTTAATAAATATATTAACTAAATATAGAAAAAGTTAACGGAGATATAGAAATGAACAAAACTTTTACAGTAACTTACGCAGATGAGCCGTACAAAACGACCACTGCGAAAGGAAATACGTTTGAATGTACGTATACAGGTCCAAGATGGATCTTAGCACAGGTTGACAGAGATGACGACCAAGTTAGAGAAGCAGGACGTAGTGATAGTTCTGCGGCTGACCCAGCAATTGACCCAAAAGGTTATGAACCAGATGAATACGATTATATCGTAATGGATGCGGCGGAAAGCGATGCAATGGCGGCTCGTTGTGCATTTATTACAGATGATTATACACACCCAGATGTAGCAGATTATTCAGAAGAAATTACTGATGCAGATGGCGACAAATACACATGGGAACATGTATATGAAGGTTCAACTGGTATGTTAGCACACATTTATATTGGTGACAGTTTGTTATACAATCATGAAACATCAACATGGACAGAACCACAGTTGCGTACACATAACAACTCTAGAGATGATACACTGGCTACATGGGCCGCAATGGCCGCAGGTATTAGACGTGCTATTTCATCAGACGGTGACGCACACAATAATTTAACTGATGCTGAAAAGAAAACACTAGGCGATCATGCTACATGGTTAGAGTCTATTCCAACAAAATATGCAGATATTAATCATTGGAAAATTCCATACCCTGATACAGTGATGCCAAATTTTGTAGATCCAGCAGATCAATAAAAACTAAAAAATTCTATATCCAATCTTAATCGGATTCAACAGTATTTTTAATAACTATTGTTGAGTCCGATTTTTTTTATGGAGTAACAATAGATGACTAGAAGTAAAGCATTTTTTTTAAACGGTGGCGCAGGGCGTATGCTATGTTCAATTCCTGCACTTGAATTATATGAACAAGAATCAGGTGACAAAGAATTTGTAATAGTATGTGAAGGCGGTACTGACATGTTTAAAGGTCATCCAACATTACATAAACGTGCTTATGATCCTTGGCACAAAAATTTATTTGAAGATATTATAAAACATAGGCAAGTAGTAAATCCAGAGCCGTACCAAGTATGGGAATACTACAATCAGAAATGTAGTTTATCACAAGCATTTGATATTATTTTTAATAACAAAGGTGTAAGAAAATTAAATAAACCTTACATTAATTTAAGCAAAGATGAAATGCTTGTAGGACGCAAATTAGTTAACGAAGTAAAAGAAAAAATTAAAAAAGAAAAAGTTATTTGCATTCAACCATTTGGTAGAGGTATTGAAATATTAGATGATACTCCAATCGATACTACTGCACGTAGTTTGGAATTTAAAGACCTAAAAGATTTAATAAAAAAATTAGAAAAAGATTACGCTATTGTAATGATGAGTGAAATGAAAATGGAATTCAAAGGAGAAGGCATTAAACAAGAAGTAGCAATGCCAGAAGGATTAAGTTTACGCCAGTGGGCTGGAATGATTAAATTTTGCGATCACTTTTTAGGTTGCGATAGTGTAGGACAACACTTAGCATATGCTGTAGGCACTCCTACAACAGCCGTGATTGGTGCAACATTTCCAATAAATGTAAGTTACCCAAATTCAGAAGGTATTAAAGTAATTGATTTAGGAATGACTGATAGATTATATGATCCTATTAGAATTACTCAAGACGAAACTGTTAATAGACACAATGAAAAACTTATGCAGTTAGATGACGCACTACAAAATTATGTTGTTGGTGTTGTAAAAGGTGAAATTGATCCAGATGCAGAAGAAGAGACAGTTGTGAAAGAGAAAGTTGTTAAAGAGAAAAAATGAGTCGACTATATGTTTTAGGATGCTCATTTACTAATTACGCTTGGCCTACTTGGGCAGACATGCTAGGCTTAGAATTTAATGAATGGGAAAATTGGGCATTTCCAGGACTAGGCAATAGAGCATTAGCAGAACGTGTTGCTGAAATTCATGCAAGAAATAAATTAACAAAAGACGATACAGTTATAGTACAATGGACTAGTCATTTAAGACACGACTGGCATGCAACTGATACTAGACATCAAGATAATGCAGGATGGAAAACATCTGGCAGTTTATTTAATTACATTAATCAAAGTATATTTGATGAACAATGGATTAAAACATTTTGGTCTGAAACAAGTTATATGATGCATACCTTTAACAACATACTACTAACACAAGAATTTTTAAACGGTATAGGATGTAATTGGCGTATGACTAGTATGGGATATATTAGTAAAATGAATAGTGACTATCCTAGCAATGATCACGGAGAACAAATGCCTGAAATTGATATATGGGAAAGTTCGCCTGCATTAAAAGTATATAAAAGAATATTTGAAGATAAGAGCAAATGGATTAAACCAGTAGGAACATTTGCTTGGAATCATGAAACTAAACCATATAAATTTACATCTGTACAAGACAAGTCAGTATTTACAGTTGATAGACATCCTACTATTATACAGCATAAAGATTATTATGATAAACATATTTTGCCTAGTTTAGGTATAAGCCAAAAACAAACCAAAAAAATAGATTATTGGATAGATACTGTTAACAATGCATATGAAACTAGTCACAGAGAATTTAATAAATTTTGCGAAACACTTGATAACAAGATTACTGATCGTGAAAACTATTACAGGGGATTTTAAATTATGAGCAAACCAGTATGGATAGCAGGAATTGCAAGAGGACATAACGCAGGTGTTTGTCTTTTAAAAGACGGCGAAGTAATATTTGCTGTAGAAGAAGAACGTTTAAGTAGACAAAAATACGACGGCGGACCATTTGCGAGTATGGTTAAAATTCTTGAATACACAGATAGATTAGATTATCTTGTAGTTGCACATACACAAAAATTAGAAGAGTCAGCAGGTAGAGTTGATTATAGCGGCGACGATGTTTATACAGGACTAGCACGTAAACTTGGATTAATTGATAAAAAATCAAATGCAACAACATATGAGCATCCACAAGTAATTGACCTTGCATTTATGCATCACAAACTTCATAGTGCTTGTGCATTTTATCGTTCAGGATTTGATAGTGCAGTAAGTGTTATTGTAGACGGAGCAGGAACTTTTGTTCCTATTGGCGTTAATAATGAACAAGTAATGAGTTGGGAAGTAGAAAGTATTATTGATTGTGATTACCCGGCTACATTTAATACTATGCATAAAGTTTACGGAACAAGAGATCCTATCCAAGGTGGCATTGTAGAAATGGATAGCACACAGTTTGGTGAAAACGGACGTAAGCACTCAGCAATAGTAAGTGATAGAGCAGGTATTGTTAAAGCATATGAAGCGGCAACTATGTACTGCGGATGGCAAAGTATTGAAGCAGGAAAAACTATGGGGTTATTTCCATACGGAAAACCTAATGATAAGTTTCCAAAACTTTTTGATGACACAACAGATTATCCATTAACAAATAGAAATATTGTTGTTCCTAATTATCCTAACGGTGCATTAATTAATTCAGGATTATATGGAGAACTTGCAGTTTCAGGAAAGTCACCAGAAGACGATTTAACTCTATTACAAAATAGAAGAGATATAGCATATGCTGTACAAACTGAAACACAAGATCAAGTTACAACTCTTATTAGAAATGCTGTTGAATTATCAGGCAAAAAGAATGTAGTAATTAGTGGCGGATACGGATTAAACTGTGTTGCTAATTATCATTACCTTGAAGCACTAAAAGACGAAGGTATTAAAATTTATGTTGAACCTGTAAGTAATGATGCTGGTACTGCAATGGGTGCCGCAATGATGTTTTGGTATGGGTTAGAAGATGAAACAGAAAAACGTCAAACACAAACATTATACTTAGGTCCGCATAATAATTATACTCCTGAAGATATTGTATCTAAAGCAAAAGAAGCAGGCGTAGAATTATCAGATGCTACACACGAAGATGTTGTTGAATTAATTACAAACAAAAATATTGTAACTATATTCCAAGGACAAAGTGAAAATGGCCCAAGAGCATTAGGCAATAGAAGTGTGCTTTACGATCCAACAGATCCAAATGGTAAAGATCATGTTAATTCAGTAAAACATAGAGAATATTTTAGACCTTTTGCTGGTACTATTTTACAAGACGATGTGCATGAATGGTTTGATTTACGTGGCATGGAAGACAGTCCTAGTATGATGTATGCTGTAAATTGTAAGCCAGGAGTTGAAGAAAAAATTCCTGCAATTATTCATGTTGACGGTACATGTAGAATACAAACTGTTACACAAGAACAGAATAAACATTACTATGATTTAATTAAAGCATTTAAAAATAAGACAGGATGCCCAATTATTTTCAATACTAGTTTTAACTTAGGCGGAGAGCCACTTGTTGAAACACTTGAAGATGCTATCTGGACTTTGCAAAATAGCGAAATTGAATACTTATACCTACCTGAGTTTGGCAAGTTAATTACAGTTAAAAACACTTAGTCGCCTTTTATCAAACTCCGATAAATACTATAAAGCGAGTTTGAATTATGATGGATATATTAAAGTACTTTAAAAAAGGGTTACGAGGAACTATTCTTGTGAACGATAGCCATTTCTCATATGGTAGTCAGTGGCAAGCAGTAGAAACTAATTTAGCATTAGATAGATGGTTTTCAGGTGATTTTGCAAGTGCTGAATACACTATTAGTATTGAACTTGGCGTAGATAAAAAAGAAATTATTAAATGTTTATTGACGGCTTCACCAAATGAAGCAAGCGTAGTAGTGTACGGCAGAGCAAGCACAACTACTGATTTAGTGAATGTAACTGCACAGGTTACTAATTCTTATGTTGAACTAATTTTAAGTCCAAAAACAGATGCACAAAAGGGCTGTAAAGCGTCCTTTAGTGCTACATATTTTAAGAGTCACACCTAAATCATTGTTAGATAAATATATAAAACTGGAGTGTTAAGTGGCCATAGAAGAACGTCAATTTGAATCAGAATTTGGATTTAAAAGTCCAGGCTTCACTGTAGACAAATTAGGTAATATTACTGCAACATCAATCAATGCGGCAGGTGCTGGCGGTGGTGGTGGATCAGCCGCAGGCGATTATACAGTAACAGAAGTAAATGGTCAATTTAGACTTACTAGTGATAGTGTAATTGTTGGTAGTGGAGACAATCCAACTATTTCTGTACAGCGTGGACAAGAATATACATTTACATTAAATTTATCTGGTGCACCAATTACATTTAACATATTAGATGCAACCGGATTAGTAAGATATAATACTGGAATACAACACCAAGCAGATAACGGTACTATTTCAGATGGAGCCGCGGCTCAAGGATACACTACAGGAAAATTAGTATTTACTATTCCTTCAGATGCACCCGATACATTATATTATGGTAATTCAACAGGTAGTGTAAAAGGAACAATAACTGTAAATAATGCAGTAGCAGTTGATGCTACTTTTGCAAATTTAACAGCAACAGGTACAACTTCTTTACAGACAACTACAGCAACAGAATTAACAATAAACGGCAACGGCACAGTTACTGGAGATTTAGCAGTACAAGGAAAACTTACAGGTGATTCATTAAGTGTTAACGGCTTAGGTGTTGCAGAATTCAATGCAGGAACAAATATTGTTTTACGAGCAGGAAATAAAATAGATTTTATTATTAATGATGTTATTTTAGGAACACTTGATTCCGCTGGCTCAAATGTAGCAGTAGTTAACACAACACTAGATAATACAACAATTGGTGCAACAACAGCATCAACTGGAGCGTTTACTTCAGGAACCGTTGCTAGTCAACCAACCACTGCAAATGGCATAAGTAATAAGAAGTACGTAGACAACACATCAACAGCATTAGCGATTGCACTTGGGGTATAATTAATGGCAAAGAAGAAAATTAATAATTATAAGTTTAAACCAGGAATAGGTTACACAGAAAATTTATTTCCAAACGCTTATGCACTATTAAATGCAAACAAGGCATTTTTACAAGCAGAAACTGGAGAGTTTATTACTCAAAGAGTAAGTGATGCTACAGCATTTCAAGCAGACATAATTTCTTTAATCGATGACTTAGAACAAGAAATGGTTTTAGGAACAACTGCTACTCAAAGACTTTGGGGGCAAATTGAATATAATAAAACTATTAATCAAAAATTAACACGTAAAAGAACATTAGCAAGATTAAAAACTGCACTTGCGGCATTAAGTAATGTAACAAGCACATATCAAACAGCAATGGAAAATGCTATTGATGAAATCATAGACATTGCTGATAATGGATTTTCTTCAGCAACGGCTTTAGTAACTTCAGAACGTACAGGCGAAACAGAAATTAATATTGGATATGCAGTTTCAAGAATAAAAAATAATAAAGCATTTATGATTGCAGAAGTAAAAGCATTTATGGATGCTGATACTCCAGGTAATACAATTACAACTGCGGCAGACTTTGAAACTAATTTAGGTTTATTATTAGATTGTATTACACAAGACGTATCAACAACAGCAAATAATTTAACTAAAACAATTAATGAAGAAATTTATGTACTAACAGCACCAGCAAATAGATCATTGTTAGGTGACGGCATGACTAGACTAGCAACAGTTATGAAACAAATTGTTGAAGGTAGTTCTGTTGCACGTACTACAGGAAATACATTAACACAAGACACTTCAGGTACATCAGCAAGTACAGTTTTAGGTGATAGAACTAGACAACATGTTTTAGATACACAAACTGTTATTGCTAACGGTACTGTAGGAAGTTTACCTACCCCAGTATATCCTAATTATAGTGATGAACCTGCGGCAGGACAAGCGGCGGCAACTGATTTAGAAAATAATAAAAGTACTGTTGCAACTAGTGTAAACGGATTTTACAATTACACATTTAACCAAGCAAAATGTGAAAGAGATACAGGATTAATTTTAAACGCTTACTTGTTTGATTTACGCTACGGCGGCAACATGAAAACATATGACTATGCAAGTAAATATTGGGAAGGTGATGTTGCTCAAGTTGACGGATCTCGCTATCCAGAAACAGATACGCATAGTTGGCTAACAGCATTAATCAAAGATTTTGTTTTAAACAAAACTACATATCCAAACGAACAATCAGTAACAACACAAACAATTACAGGAACCGATGCAGAAGCAGGTGCTGATACTCCGATTACTGATTTAGGATCATTAGTAGTAACAACTATTGAAGGCGGCCTTAGTGCAAGACCTGCATTTGTTGATACCGGAGCAGGATATATTAAGTTTCCAGGAAATTATGATTCTAGTGATATATTATTAATAACAAATACTACAAATAACGAAGTTATATATTCATTCAATGATGTAAACGCTGGCGGTGTTACAGAATTAGCAACAGCATTTGTTTCAACTAATGACGTTGCTTATAAAGATGATGAGGACTTTCCAAAGTACTTACAAACAACTGATGCAATTACAAAAATTTACTTAAACAAAAATACATCAACACAATTAAATGTAGACAAACTACAAATATATGTAGATACAGATGAATTAATTATTAGACCATTTGAGTTTGGTACAGATGCTATTGAAAGAAATAGAACTGCTGAACCGATGTCAATGCTTGATGCTGACTTTGAATATGGACTTCAGCCTACTAAATGGAGTGCTATTGCAACAATGCGTGGCTATCCATCAGTATATGAAGTACCAGGAACAGAAACAAGTGTGATTAGTGTTGTATCAGACAGTAGTGCAGGTACAGCAGGAGTTGGTAGTTCATTAATTACAGTTAATACAGCAGGTGCTCACGGATTTGAACTTGGTGATGCTGTTACTATTAAAGGTTTAAAGCAAGACGTACAAGGTTATAGTAGAGCAGAAGGTGCATTTATTATTATTGCAGTTCCTAACGCAATTAGTTTTCAATTTTATGCAAAAGCAAAAGTTGGTACAAGTGGCGATGTAAACATTGAAGCAGAAGCAACACAACTAAGACAAGCAGGATTTTATACAGGAGCAAGTATTGGTGTTCCATCATTTACTGTTGAAAGTAATGGTAGTTCAGGTGTTATAAGACCAGCATTGACTGTTGGATCAGGCGAAGATGTAATTCCATTTACAGTGCAATCAGGAGGTGCACCTGAAATTGGTGCTCCGATGACAGCATCTTCAGGTATTGCTTTAGGTACACAGGTAACTGGTAAAGTTGGTACAGGAGGAGTTGCAGTAACTCCAGTAGTTACAGCAGACTATGGTCCAGGCACAACACAGATTGATGTACAAAATGCTACAGGTATTCAACAAAATATGGCGGCAAATAAAGGCGACGGTAGTGCTACACTTGTAAACACTGTTGTAGGAAATACAATTACTTTTAGTGATGCAACAACAGGCGATGTCAAAGGTAACTTAGTACAATATACAGGAGTAACAGGACAAAATGTTGTAAGTTTAGGCTATGGTGCCGCTTTAAGTATTAGTAGAGCAAGCGGAACTTATAGTCTTGTTGAAATTGTAAACTCAGGACAAGATTATGAAGTTGGTGATGTTTTAGAAATTCAAGGTGAATTTTTAGGAGGTGTAACTCCTACAAACGATTTAACAATCACAGTTGATACAGTAGATACTGGCGGAGAAATTTTAACAGTAACATTAACAGGTACTGCATTTAACGGTACAGGAACATTTGGTAATGTAACTGGAACATATCAAAACGGAAATGGTACAGGCGGTCTTTGGAATGTAGGATATACAGGCGGAGTATTTAATAGTGTAACATTAAGCAATCCAAGTTTTCCTTCACAAAACGGACAAGTAAGTGGCGGGTCTGGTACAGGAGTGTTACTTGATTTTGTTGTTACAAACAATACATATTCAGTAACAGTAGATCCAGCAGACACAGGCGTAACAGGTTATAGCGTATATGATATAATTGAGGTTGCAGGTAATAACTTAGGTGGTACTGCTCCAAATAATGATGCACAAGTTACTGTAACAAGTGTTGATAGTAATGGATATCCAACAGGAGTAAGTGTAACAGGTAATGGTGCAAACGCGGCCAATAACTTTACCAATGTAACATTTAGTACAAACAATAACGGTATTGGTGCAAACTTAAATGTCGGGACAGACGGTACAACATACACTCCGGTATTTACAGTTACTGGTACAGGGTTTGCCGGCGGAGATACAGTAACAGTAGCAGGTACAGAAGTTGGTGGAGTAAGCCCAGCAAACGATATTACAATTACAATAGATACAGTTGATACAGGCGGTGAAATTTTAACATTTACTACTAGTGGTACAGCAGTTAACAGTCACTCTTACACAGGTATTGCTAATGGAGTTAATTTAGTAGGTTCAGGAGCAGACTTTGACATTGTTATTAACGGACTTACTGAAACTTACGGAGTAACTGTTGGTAATGCAGGTAACAACTATGCACCTAACCAAACTATTACTATTCAAGGTACAAGTTTAGGCGGAGCAACTCCAGATAACGATTTAACACTAACAATTACTGATGTTAATAATGATTCAACATTAACAGCAGGTGGAATTTTAACTGTGAATGCTACAGGTACAGCAGTTAAATCTACAAGCGGATATGCGATTGCAGATAGATTAAAAATTCAAGGTAGTAGTTTCTCAGGAGGCGCTGACGGAACAAACGATGCAATTATTGAAATTACGGCTGTTGACGGCGGTGGTGGTATTACTAACTATGCAACAACTGGTACAGCACCAGATGGAATAGAAACCTATACAGCAGTTACAGGTACACCTAGTGCAAGTGGTACAAGTGCTACATTTGATGTAACTAGAACAGGAACTACATATACAGCAGTTGTAAACAATGCAGGTGCAAACTTTGTAACAAATGAAACTGTTGTAATTTTAGGTACAGACTTAGGCGGTGCTACTCCTGCTAACGATTGTACAATTACTGTAGACAGTGTTGATGGTAGTGGTACAATTTTAACACTTACTCCTTCAGGTACTGCGGCAAACGTAGGCGCACTTGCTGGACAATCAGCAGGCAGTATTGTAGGTAATGGTGCAACATTTAACGTTGCTCTTGCAGGAGGTGTATATACAACTACCCTTGCACAACCAGGACAAGAATATTATACAGGACAAAAATTTATAGTTGAAGGTAACTTGCTTGCAGGTGCTACACCTACAAACGATTTGACATTAACCATTACCGGCGTTAATGGCACAGGCGGTATTACAACAATAGGATCTGCTGGTACAGCAAGTACTGATGTTGCTAGTTTTGCAAATGTTACAGCAAATACAGCAAGTGCAACAGGTAATGGATTTAGTTTAGATGTTTTAAGAGATGGTACTGCGGCAGATAGTAGTTTAGGTACATATACATTTGCTCTTAATGCAGGCGGCGGAAATTATAACGTAAGTGATAAAGTTAAAATTGGCGGCGAAAATTTAGGTGGTACAAGTGTACATGATGTAAACATAGTTATAGATTCTGTTGATAGTGCTGGTGCAGTATTAACCTTTACAGCAACTGGTGATGCTTTTGCAGGAACTAGTTTTGATTTATATAGCACAGTTACAATTGATACTCCTACTACTGCAATTCTTCCAACTACTTTAGATATTAGTTTTAGTGCATTGGCTACTTTAAGAATTAACTTTGACACTGCACATGGTTTAGTACCAGGGGATACATTTATTACTACAGTTGATTCAGACGATGGAAGTAATAATCATGACTTAGCGGCAGGATCATTTATTGCAACAACTATACCAAGTGCAACATCTCTAACATTTACTGCTAGAGCGGCAGGTGCTATTGATGCTAACAGTGATAATATTAACGGTACAGTTTATCCAAGACCAGATTCGTTCTTTATACACAGACCATTTGATGGTGGTGTACAATTAGGAACAGGTGGTCCACAACACGGTGCTCAAGCAATACGTCAAAGTAAAAAATATATTAGATACCAGTCAGGTAAAGGTATTATGTACACAACTGGTGCATTGTTTGCTCCAAGTTATGACTTACGTACATGTACAGCAGATGGTGTAGAAACAGGATCAACAATTACTGTAACATGTGATGATAACGATCATGGTTTACAAATTGGTTCAAAGATTAAACTAATTGGTATTGAAACTGTTGGTTATAATGGTACATATACAGTTAATGATGTTATTGACGAACGTACATTTGAAGTAATTAACACACTTAACAGACTAGGCAGTACGTCAGCAGTATTAAGTTTTGGTGCTCAAATGTCAACATTCCAGTGGCACGGTGCAACAGTGCGTTCAGGTGTATTTGATGATCAAAACGGAATTTATTGGGAATATGATGGTACAAACTTATTATGCTGTCAGCGTACTTCGACTAAACAAATTTCAGGTACAGCGGCAATTACTCCAGATACAAATACTGTAACTGGAACAAATACAAGATTTAGAGATCAACTTAAAGCAGGTGATAGAATTGTTATACGTGGAATGACTCATGTTATTAGCGGAATTGCAACTCAAACATCAATGACAGTTACACCAGACTATCGTGGAGTAAATGCGGCAGTTGGAACAAAAGTGTGTTTAGTATCAGATAAGAAAGTTAGACAAACTGATTGGAACTTAGATAGGTTAGACGGAACAGGTCCAAGTGGATACGATTTTGATCCTGCTAAAATGCAGATGATTGGAATTGAATATTCATGGTATGGTGCTGGTTTTATTGACTTTATGGTACGTGGTGCCGACGGTAACTTTGTATATGCTCACAGAATTAGAAACTCAAACATTAATACTGAAGCATATATGCGTTCAGGTAACTTGCCTGTGCGTTATGAGATTACTAACGAAGGACAAAACGGTAAACTAGCAAGTGATATTGATGCAACTCAAGCAAGCATACCGTTAACAGACGTTGGTTTCTTTCCAGACTCAGGTACAGTATATATTGACAACGAACTTATTAGTTTCACAGGTACAGATACAGCAACTAATTCACTTACAGGTTGTACAAGAGCCGCAACACTTACAAACTTCCAAGCAGGTGCGGCACGTAGTTATACAGCAGGAACAGGTGCGTCACACGATGCTAGAACAGGTGTAATTTTAATCAGTAATACATGTACACCACTTATATCACACTGGGGTAGTGCGTTTATTACAGATGGCGGCTTTGATGAAGACCGTGGTTATATTTTCTCTTACACAGAACAAGCACTAACAGTTACAAATGTTAGACAAACAGCATTTATGATTAGACTAGCACCAAGTGTTAGTAATGCTATTATTGGTGATTTAGGAGATAGAGAACTTCTAAACAGAGCGCAGTTGCTACTAAGTTCGCTAGAAGTTACATCAGAAGCAAACGCATCAGGTACTATTGTTATTGAAGGTATTTTAAATCCACAAAACTATCCTACTAACCCAGCATTGATTAGTTGGACAGGACTAAGTGGACTTGCACAAGGTGGACAACCAAGTTTCGCACAGATTGCGTCAGGTGGTGGTATTACATGGTCAACTGGTGCTACTACAACTACATCAAATCTTACTGCACAAGCAGGTGTAAATGCTGTGCTTGACTCAGGACAATATAGATCAAGAAATGGTAGTAGATATTTGTACGTAAGTGGTACTGATTACAGAGCAACATTCGGTAGTGATAGTTTAGATCCTGTGCTAGGTAAAACAATTAGTGGAAGTAATATTAGATCAAATACAAGAGTTGATGGTGGATTTATATCTGCTAGTTCTAATTATGGTTACTTGTTTTTATCACAAACACTAAGCGGAAACATTAACCAAAATAGTAGTAATGCAATGACTATTACATCACATGGTACATTAGAAAATGCTAACTTTGCATATATTAGTAAAGCAAGTTGGGAAGCAAGTGGCGGTAGAGATGGTACAGCAGTAGCATCATCAAGTTCATCACCAAGTTGGCCTGCGAACACAGTTATTAACAAAATTCAACTAGTAGACTTTGCTGGTACAGAATATTACTTGATTGAATTTAATAATCCAGCAAACGGAGATTTAACAGCAGGTAGTGGTACTATTACACTTGAATTTAGTTCACCACCATACGGACAACCAGGTGAAACAGTTCTATCATTTATTGCACAGCCGGGTGCCCGTGCTGACTTAGATCTAAGTCAATTGAAAGAACTTACAAATACTACACTAGGTGGTAGAGGTACATTTCCGAATGGTCCAGACGTATTAGCAATTAACGTGTTTAAAACAACAGGTACAGATGTTGAAGCCAACATTATTCTACGTTGGTCAGAGGCTCAAGCGTAAAGATTATAATTTACAATACAACGGGGATTGTCAGTTGGAAATCCACCAGCATGTAATGTGTTACCATCAAAAATAACAATACGTCCTTTTTTAGGAGATACTCTTTGTAATTCTTTGTCACCTGCAAAGAATATAGTATCACCATCGCTATCATTTACATAATAGATTAATCCTAAATGTTCTTCAGGTCTATCAGTATGTGGTGCGTAATGATCTAAGGTTGTTTTATGAGGCACAGTAATGAAAAGCCTAGCGGCGATTATATCTATAAAATTTATATTAAGTGCTGAGCACACTATTTGCGGAACTTTACTAAAATTTCCGTAGTGTTCGGTTAACTTTGTACTGCTTTTTAAAACATGTTCAAAACTTATAGGCATCACACCGTTATCAGTAGCAGTAGGTTCATATTTACATACAAGTGGTAACATTGCATTAACACTAGTATTACCAAATACAAGTGTATTATAATAATCCTGTAACTCTTTTGGTATTAGATTATCTTTAACTATTATCATCTAAACTATCAACAAATGCTGAAAGGTTATCAAACACTTTAGTTGCTTTTCTTATATTTTTATATGTAAATCTTTTATTAATTAATTCTTCTGTTTCTTTACCATAACCTGTGCGTACAAGTATAGGCCTTGCACCCATTTTAAGAGCGGCTTTCAAATCACTTATTTTATCACCAACAAAATATCCATTTTTAAATTTTACGTGCTTTACTTCTTGCTCGCAACGTTTGAACATTCCTGTATTGGGTTTTGCAAACATATCTTTTTTAGAACTACTAGCACTATAATACAATCCGTCTATACTAGGACATCCTGCTTCGCCAAATTCCTTAAACATATGCTCGTGTAATTTTTCAACATCTTCTTGCTTGTAAATACCTTTTTCAATACCGCCTTGATTTGTAATAATAACAATTTTATGCCCAAGTTTGCGTAATCTGACCACAGCATCTAAACTACCTTCTTCAAATTCCCAGTCGTCAATCTTGTAAACGTAATCTCCAATGTCTTTATTAATTACACCGTCACGGTCTAACCCAACAACACACTTTGGTGCTATCCAATCAGGTTTGTAAAAGTCAATATTGACATCATCACTCCATACTATCTTTGGGTTGCTCATCTGATACTTTTCCTTTTATTTCTTCTAAAATACCTTCTTGACTATCTCCTGGAATAAGTCTATAATTATCTTCAACACTATCCGCGGTGCTTACTTCTGTAATACTACTATTATCTTCAAGTGCTTCTAATTGATGCGGTAACAAAGGTTTGTTACGCCATGTCATTCCTTGTGTAAGTGTTTGGCTAAACAGTGTTGCAGTTTTTGTATCAATCCATCTAACAATAAAACTACCTTCGTTTACAAACCAAGATTCGTCTTTTTCTTTATGAAAATGCATACTAAATTTATTTCCTTTTTTAGTAAACACCATCATTTTACCACAATACTTGTCATTGGTTGCCCAAATTAATTCAAAGCCCCAACCTTTATCTACTTTACCTTCTAGTCTTTCCATGTTTCTATCCACTCCTTAGGTGTAGTAAATTTATACTCACCGATTGTACCTAGTAACTTTGTATTGTCACTACACGTATATTTTTGATATTGTCCTTTTAATGCACTAGGCATTGGTATAGGTTCTACTTTAGCATTATACTTACTAGCAATATCACTAGCAATTGAACCAAAACTAGTTGTGTCTCCGGTACCTACATTCCATATACCCATTTCGTCTATATGCATCATTTTTTCAATAATTTGACATACATCTCCTATGTATATAAAGTCTCGCAAATATTCATCACTGCCTTCGAAAGGATGTACTTTACCTGTTTCTTTTGCTTGACTTCTAAACTTATGAAACACACTCATTTGATCACCTTTGTGTTCTTCGTGTTCTCCATATACATTGAAAAATCGTAACCCTTTAATGTTACATTTATAATCTTCCCAAGATAACATTTCAACACTTCTATCAAATAAGTATTTTGACCATGAATAAGGACTTTGAGGTTGCTTAGGAGCATCTTCGTTAAACTGTTGACCATCTCCGTATACACTAGCACTTGATGCATATATTAAATCTACACCTTGCATGTCGCATACTTGCATTAATCTATGACTAAAGTCTAAGTTTTGTCTTAAAACTTTTTCAACATCTCGTTCAGTTGTGCTTGATATAGCACCCATATGTATAACCTTATCAAATTGACTGCAATCAGGAACTACATTTTCAATAAATTCATACTCTGCTATACCGTGGCCTTTGCTCATTAGGTATTCTTTTAGGTTTTTACCAATAAAACCATCGGCACCTGTAATTAAAATTTTTAAACGTTCGCTCATTTACTGTTCTCTATAATACTTGTTGTTGAATAACCTTCTACTGTTGGAATAAGATGTACTTCTGCTAAATCATGTCCTACAACAGTTTCAACAGTATAATCTCCGCCCTTAACAATTTTATTAGGTTGTATATACTTAATTAACTCGTAAGGAGTATCTTGATCAAAAACGTGGACTTCGTCTACCCACGGTAACATTGATATCTGTTTTACTCTTTGATCAGTGTTGTTTATTGGTCTGTCATTGCCCTTGAGTCTTTTTACACTTGCATCAGAATTAATACCTACAACGAGTTTGTTGCCTAGTTCTTTTGCTTGACGCAATAGTTCTAAATGTCCAGTGTGTAGTATATCAAAGACTCCGTTAGTAAACACAACTGTATCTTCAACATCGTCTTGGTTAAGTATGTATGTGCCTGCGTGTTTAACACTTTCAGTTGATCCTCGTATAGCAACTTCTAAACATTTCTTGTGTGTATATCCTTTTGTAAGACTGTATACAAATCCTGCTAGGAAGCAATCACCTGCACCAGTAACGTCTGATACTTCAACTGTTTCTACAGGAATGTTGTATTCAACTTCATCTATTTTAGCAGTAACTTTATGTCCAGCGTCAGTAGTAATAATATTACCTTGCCATTCATCAAACTCAAACTTAGTGTATTCGCTATTGTTAGGTTTAACTAACCAAGCACCTTCATAGTCATGTGCGTAACGTTTTGGATCTACGATTACTTTACAATTAAATTTATTAATATGTTTTATAATTTGTTTAGCATTGTCTAATGTGCCTTTATCGTAATCACTTAGAACAACAATATCATATGGTCTGAAATCTGATTGTTTTATTCTTTCTAGCACAGCATTTGAGTTTGCATCTTTATCTTCATCAATACGTGTTATGTAATGTCCATCACAAATAATTCTAGTTTTGACACTATGGTCTTCTAGTGTGTCATACATTTCTACATCTACACCTAAACTTTTTAAATTATCGTAAACTAATGCCGCTCCACCCATTGTAGTTTTTTCTTCTTTGTGTGTTACTACCGGCACAGGTGCTTCCGGACTAATACGTGTACTAGTGCCGTAAATATATTTGTCTAATATTATATCACCAATAACTAAGACTTTCATACTATATAATAACTTACTATCTACTCTTTGTCAAGTAAATTTAAAACTTTTGTTACAGTTTCAAGTTTACTTTGATTAATTTTACTTTGTAGTGTATTGCGTAATCCGTGGTGTAAAGGTTTTGGCCAACTACCACTATTAACCCAAGCATACCCGTGATGCTCATCGTTTAGTATAGGAATAAATTCTTCTTTTACTGCACAAAGATATGTATGAAACTGAAACTGATGATCGGTTGATATAAAAGTTTCAAGAGGAATAGTTTTTTCAATTTTAGGTTCAAAGCCAACCTCTTCTGTTATTTCACGTTTAAGAACTTCCCAAGGAGTTTCTTTACCTTCCCCGGTGCCACCAACTAATCCCCAGAGATTTTTGGTCTTGCCTTTAGCACGATGTAATAGTAAAAAGCGTTGTGTTTTTAGACTGTAGAACAGAGTTCCACTGCAAATTATCTTGTTCATAAAAATAATTAGCCGTTGAGAGCGATTCGCCAGGTCCCTCCTGGATATAATCCCTCAATACTTAAGAGCCATTCTTCGCCATCCCAGCGATATTGAACGCCTGTATTTAAATTAGTTGTATATGTTACTTCGGTTACAGTTGATGCATCAAATACAATTACCCAACTATTACCGTCCCATTCAACAATATCATTGCGTTTAGCAACTAAATCACCCGACGCTCCACGCCAAGCATCTGGACCGTCTGCGTTATTAGCATCTCCAATATCATTTAATAATAATATTCTACCACCTAGTCCCTTCATTATATTAGTTGGAACAGTTTTTTGTGGATCAATAATATAATCAATAGTTGTCCATTGATTGTTATTTCTAACAGGACCTTGTATTATAGTATTACTTGGGAACGTATCAGTGTCCCAATTTATTATAAGTTGTGTTTCGTCTAATGAGTTAATGCTTATTGTACCAGTTACTTCGTGTGTAACTTCGTTTAGTTTTGTAAAGAATATTCTACTTATATCATCCTGATATTGACCAGGGTGTGAATCTAGTATTTGTCTCCAATTAGTTGAACCTACTAAACCACGACTTTCAATTTGTGCTAAATTACCTGAGATATACACGCCAAAATCTTGATAATTTGTACCTACTACATGTTTAGCGGCTGTAGTTTCTACTGAACGTTGTCCGTCTTTGTCTGCTACACCAGGTACAATACTGTCGTCATGTGCATTTAATGATGGCATACTTAATCCTAAATCTAATGTTCCTGTATTTTCGTCAAATATACTTGTAATAATATTTGTAATAACACCAAGTCTTTTAACTTTTACAGGCGGACTAATATAGATTGGTGTACTAAACGTAAGTGTTGCAACGTCTATTTCTGAATCAACTCCAACAGGTACACTTCTTGAACTCCATGTAACACTATCTAACATCACATGTGTCAAACTTGTCCAGTCTATATAGTTGTCAGTTGTTTGTACTTCTAAACTAGGATTAAACAATACTAGTATTTGTTCTAGTATTTGAAGTTTCATATCTGTATTTGTAGACCATATATCACAATTGAATGTAAGTTTATATGGTGTAGGCATTAATCTTTCTACTGTATAATTTTTACCTTCATAATTTAGATATTCTTTATTGTTACTATCATATGCACGTTCTCTAATGTTTACTTTACTAACATAACTAGCATCTGCTGTACGCTCTCTATCTATTTCCATACCAGTTACGTGTACAGCAATACGTGGCGCACTAGGTATTTTGTTTTCTGTGTTGTCACGAATTATACTTGCAACTTGACGTGTAAGATCTCCGTAGGTTACTGGTATCTGAGTAAGGTTTCCTTTGCCGTCTTTGACAGAAAAGTTACTCATTAGTCTTACCATTTGAGTAACGTAGCGCCTTACTTGGCCGTCATAAAAATGTTCCATTAGTTATCCGCCTTAGGTCTAAGTGCTTTTGATAGACTTTGTTTTTCAGGAACTGTTTCACCACCAATTTGTGATGTTGCAGGATTATTAATAAATGTTGTTTTCTGTGTATTACGTGTGTCAGTATTAGTTAAGTCTACTCTTACACCGTCTTGTAACTTGATCCAACGATTGCCGTCATACCTAAATAATCTTTTAGGTGAATAATCTGTTCTCAAAAAATAATCTCCGTCTACTGATGCAGTTGGAAAACTAATTCCCATGCCATAAGGTGCACCATTGTTACCTTCAAAGCCTAGTAAGTATCCTTGATATCCTGCTCTATCTGGACGATCACTAATATCGCCTGCTTGAACACCTATGTTACTTGCATCTATATCAGTTTCGTCTGCTGTTTTGAGTGCAACAGTACCATCATCATTAGTTGCTAGTGTATAGTAATGTCCTATATCGTATCCTGATTTAGGTGCATCTGCTTCTGCCTGTGCAATCACAGCATTATTGATATTCATTTCTTTTTCATAGGTACTTAATACATCACGTAAAGTATCAGTTGAACCTTCTTGTGCAGGTAAGTCTAATATTTCTTTGAACTCTTGTGAGTCAACAATTTGTTTTAATTTAATTCTATATAGATGTGGATACCATGTAGGTGAAAAACCTTCTGCGGCTCTGTTTACATCTTCAACTACGTAAAATCTTTTTAGTGCATATGAAAAATCATTCGCCGCATATTCGTCTTTCAAATGTGGTAATTCAATTACATCACCACTCATAATTTTTCTACCAAGTGTCTTTACACTATTATTAATATGTATGGTCATAAACAATGTGTCGTTTTGTAGAAATAAGCCGAATTGACTCATATCAAAATCAATATCTTGTACATTGTAGATGCCACGCATAGTATAAATGTCTGGATCGTATTTTCTATCCCTATTTTCAAGGAACAACATGTCTTGAATATTAGTTTCTTTGACAGCATTATAGCGAGGCTGATCCGCAGTTGCATCTGCTTCATCAGGATTATTAGGGCCTAGATACTTGTGAACGAATATATCAGTTCCGCCTACAGTGAACATTTCATAGACTTGTTTGTCCATAAATGCGTAATCGTTGCCCTTTTCTGGTTTATATAAGGATAGTCTTGGCATACACATATTTATCGAACGAGGCATCTAACGATAAATACTAGTGGAGACTTTACATATGGCTACACTAGCAACTAAAAAACAAGAAGTTTACGACTACGTTTACGCACTATTGGGCGGAGGTATGGTAGACGTTGAACTAGATCCAGTTCATTATCAAACTGCATTAGGAAAAGCGTTATCAAAATTTAGACAGCGTTCAGATAATTCAGTTGAAGAATCATATATGTTTATGCCAACAGTTGAAGATCAAAACACTTATGTTTTGCCAGATAATGTAATTGAAGTAAGAAGAGTTTTCAGACGTTCAATTGGTTCACGATCAGGTGGCGGAGATGGTGGTACATTATTTGAACCATTCAACATGGCATACACTAACACTTACTTGTTATCAAGTTCTAACATGGGCGGACTAGCAACATATGATATGTTTAGTCAGTACCAAGAACTAGTAGGTAGAATGTTTGGTTCTTATATTGAATTTAAATGGAATACAACTACAAAAGAATTTACAATGTTACAGCGTCCTCGAACACAAGAAACATTGTTACTACTTTGTTACAATTATCGTCCAGATGAACAATTATTGTCAGACTATCTAGCAAGTCAATGGATTAAAGATTATACTGTAGCAACTTGTAAATTTATGCTAGGAGAAGCACGTAGTAAGTTTGCACAAATAGCAGGACCACAAGGTGGTAGTTCTTTGAACGGTGATGCACTCAAAGCAGAAGCACAAGCAGAACTAGAAAAACTTGAAATGGATGTATCACAGCAAGTAGCCGGTGGAATGGGCTACGGATTCACAATAGGTTAAAAAATACTTGACAAACTGATATATTGATAGTATTATTATACTATGCATTATGATATCACACCTTTATTCTCAACGCCTTTGCTAAAGACACATATTGGACCTCTGGATCCAATAACACTTGCATGGCTAAAGCGTTTAGACTGCCCAAATAGTTCTGTTGCACAATATGGCAACGAAGATCATTTACCAGCGTCAGAACGAGGATTTGATGTCCTTAATCAGCCAAAATTAAGTAACTTACTAGAACTAATAGAACGTGCAGTAAATCATTTTGCTCATACAGTTTTAGATGTTACAGACGATACAAAGTTCGAACTTACTACAAGTTGGATTAATAAGATGAATACTGGTAGTGATATAGGATTACACAATCATGCTAATTCATTAATTAGTGGAGTATATTATCCTGAAGTAGGAGACCATTCTAATCCTATTACATTTAGAAAGAATAGACAACATCTTAATACATTTCCAGAACATGTACGACCTAATACAAAAGAAAATTGGAGTCAATATACTATTGGAGCATGGACAGTAAAACCTATGACTGGAGATTGTTTAATATTTCCTAGCCACTTAGAACATGAGGTCGCACTTAGTAATGATAAACAAGATAGATATAGTTTGGCTTTTAATTATTTTCCTAAAGGTAAACTAGGAACAAATTCAGTAAGGATTAATATATGAAATATCAAACTACACCTTTATTTGCTATACCTTTATTTTATTCAAATATTGGTACTGTAGATCCTATTACAATGAAATGGATTGAAAATTTAGATTATCCAGATGAAGCGGCAGGACATGATCATACTGATGACAAGTATATTTTAAATAATCCGAAGTTATCAAACTTAAAAAAACAAATACAAGAAGCATGTAACGTTTTTGTAAAAGATGAATTACAAGTAAATGATGATGTAGAGTTTGAGATGCAAAATAGTTGGATTAACAGACATGCAAAAAATGAACAAAACACACTACATTGGCATAGTAATGCAATGTTAAGTGGAGTATATTATATTCAAAATGAGCCAGGGGCAGGTGATATAGTGTTTCATAAATCACATCTATATTATAACTTATTCCATGATACAGTTAGGGTAAGTTTTAAAAATCACAACCAATGGAATACTCCAGGATTTACTATAAGTCCTAAGAGCGGAGACATAGTTATATTCCCAAGTCATTTAGAACACCAAGTAACCCCAAATCAAACAACAACTCCACGATACAGTTTGGCATTTAATTTCTTTGCTAGGGGAACTGTAGGCGGTGGTACATCGGAACTAAAATTATGATAATAGGAATATGCGGCTTGATAGGCTGTGGTAAAGGAACAGTAGGAGATATATTAGTTGAGAATCACGGATTTACAAAACTAAGTTTTGCTGACAAATTAAAAGATGGTGTAGCAACCGTATTTAATTGGGATAGACAAATGCTTGAAGGTGATACTGTAGAGAGTAGAGAGTGGAGAGAAACACAAGACGAGTTTTGGACTAAAGAAACAGGACGTACTATCACACCAAGACTAGTATTACAAGAGTTTGGTACTGATTGTATGCGTCATGGGTTTGATGACGGTATTTGGGTTAGTTTAGTAAAGCAAGAACTAGTGAAATATCCTACTAAAGACTTTGTTATTCCTGATGTAAGATTTCCTAATGAAGCAAATATGATTAAAAGTATACATGGTGAAGTATGGCGTGTAAAACGTGGTCAAGATCCTGTATGGATGCGTATGTATCAAGATATAGGTGTTGAGCCTAAAGACGTACATGAAAGCGAATGGCGCTGGGCAAACGTAGATTTTAACAATGTTATATATAACGACTTAGGAATTGAAGAACTTAAAAGTCAGGTAAAAGATCTCCTTGTTTCCAACGAACACCTCGTTTCTGTATAAGACGCTGACAGTTAGCACATACTGTTTTCAAGTTTGACATTGAACAATTATCTAAATTACCATCAATATGGAAAACGTTAAATTGCTCAGGATGTACACTCTTGTAATTACACTTTTCGCAATAGTCTTTTTTCACATATCCACGTTGCTTCCATTTAGGAACACCGTGCTTAGGGCCATTACGTAAACACGCTTCGCATTTCTTACGATAGTAGGTTTTGCCTGCTTTTTTATAATTTATAGCCGCAGGTCTTAGTTTACAATCACATAAAGGTCTCATAACGTATTTACCTCACCTTTTTGGTCCCTTTTTCTGATGCTATTATAGGCAGTTTAATTTTAAATCACATAAATACTACGAACACTTTTATTAAGGAGAAACACAATGGCATTATCATCACCAGGTGTTGAGGTTAAAGTAATAGACGAAAGTTTTTACACGCCCAGCGAACCAGGCACCGTACCAATGATATTTGTTGCAACTGCCCAGGATAAGCAAAATGGGGCAGGTACTGGTACAGCACCAGGTACAACAGCGGCAAATGCAGGTAAACCTTTCTTGGTTACCTCACAAAGAGATTTAGTAGAAACATTCGGCGAACCAACATTTTATACGGATTCAAACAATAATCCGATACATGCAGGTGAACTTAATGAATATGGATTACAAGCGGCTTACTCGTTATTAGGCGTAAGCAACAGAGCATTCGTTGTTAGAGCAGGAATTGATCTTGCAGGACTAACAGCAAGCGCAGACGCACCAACAAGCGATCCAGCAAACGGCACATATTGGGTAGATACAGCAAGTACTATCTATGGTGTCTTTGAATGGAATTCAGCGGCAGTAACTACAACTGGCGGACAGTCATTTGGTTATAAAGCACCAACAGTAATTACTGACGTAACAAAATTAGTTGGTGGAGTTGCAACAGGTGCACCAAAAACATCAGTAGGCGCAGTAGGCGATTATGCTATTACAGCGGCAAGTACACTACACAAACTATACTACAAAAATGAAAGTGGTACATGGGTTGAAGTAGGAACTGGCGCATGGAAAGCAAGTTGGGCTACAGTATCAGGTACTGCTGGTGCTACAACAACTTCAGGTTTGAACTTTACTTTAAACAGTACAACAGTAACAGCAAACGCAACAGACGCAACAGCATTGGCGGCAGTTATTAACGGCTTGAGCATTTCAGGCGTAACTGCATCAGTTGAAGCGGCTAACGATATATTAAGATTACACTCAACAGGTGTTAACATAGTACTAGCAGAAGGCACAGGCGCATTAGGCGACATGGGTCTTGTAGCAGGAACTTATGCGGCACCGGCGTTGAATATTGCCCCTCATACAAGTGTTCCCGAGTTTGGTTCAGGCGATACAACTCCACGTCCAACAGGAAGTATTTGGGCTAAAACTACAACTGCAAATAAAGGTGCCAAATGGGCTATCAAAGCATGGAACAGTGCAACTAAATTATGGGACACTAAAGATGTTCCAATCTTTAGCACAAACCAAGCGGCGTTAGCAACACTTGATAAATCAGGTGGCGGAGTAAACTTAGGAACTGATTCACTTTACATCAAATCAAATGATGCAGAAGCAAGTGACTTAGTTGCTAACTTTAAAGTTTACAAACGTTCAGCAACAGGCGCAACAACAATTACATCAAGTGCAGTTTCAACACAAGCATCTAGTGGTACAGCATCATTTACTCTTCAAGAGTCAATTGTAGGCAGTGCATCATTAGGTAGTGCAATTACAGTATCACAAGCAGTCGACGGTGACGCAGGTGATGCAGATCATATTGCAGGTGCAATCAACTCAGCAGGACTTACAAACGTAAGTGCAAGTGTTGATAGTGCTAACAGAGTTGTAATTTCACACTCAAAAGGTGGTGACTTTAGAATTAAAGACACAAGCGGACACTTAGCACAAATTGGTTTTAGTACATCAGATACTACAAACTTATATGCGGCTCCAGCAGGCGATACAAGTGCAGACTTTATTGCTACAAACTGGAAAGTACTAAGTGCAACTAATGGTCCAGATGCTCCAACAGCATTAGCAACAGATGGTACACTATGGTACAATTCAGTTGTTGATGAAGCAGACATTATGGTACACAATGGTACTACTTGGGTAGGTTATCAAGATTCAACTAGTCCGTACTTTGCGGCGGCGACAGGCGATAAAACTGACCCTGCAGGACCAATTGTAAGTGCAACTGAGCCACTAGCGGCAACAGGACAATCAGATGGAACTGCTCTTAAAGATGGTGACATTTGGATTAATACAACAAACATTGACAAGTATCCAGAGATTTATCGCTGGTCACATGCTAAACAACAATGGGTATTATTAGATTCAAGTGATCAAACTACACAAGACGGTGTACTATTTGGTGATGCACGTTGGTCAACAGCAGGTGCAAACAGCAAAGAAGCAACTATTGTTGAGTTACTTACAAGTAACTTCTTAGACTTTGATGCTCCAGATCCTGCACTATATCCAAAAGGCATGATTTTGTTCAACACACGCAGAAGCGGTTTTAATGTTAAGAAATTTGTACGTAACTACATTGACTTAACAGCAGATAACGGACGTGACGGCGATGCACCAATGAATGGCTACTATCCACACAGATGGATTACTGAGTCAGCAAACAACGCAGATGGTTCAGGTAAGTTTGGTCAATCAGCACAGAGAGCAGTTGTTGTACAAGCAATGCAAGCAATGATTAATAGCAACCAAGATATTAGAGATGACGAATCAAGAATCTTTAACTTAATGGCGGCACCAGGTTATCCAGAACTAATCGGCGAAATGATTTCACTAAACTATGACAGAGGCTTAACAGCATTTGTTGTAGGTGATTCACCAGCAACACTAGATTCAAGTGCTACTTCACTTAACGAATGGGGCACAAACGTTGCTCTTGCAGTTGAAGATAATAGCGATGGACTAGTAAGTAGAGATGAATACTTAGGTGTTTATTACCCATGGGGCTTCACAAGTGACAACGCAGGTAACAACATTGTTGTTCCGCCAAGTCATATGATGCTAAGAACTATTGCATTAAGTGATCAAGTTTCGTTTCCATGGTTTGCTCCAGCAGGAACAAGACGTGGTGGAGTTACTAACGCAACAGCAACAGGTTACATTGATAACGAAGGCGAATTTGTATCAATTGCACTAAATGAAGGACAGCGTGATACGCTATTTGGAATTAGTGTTAACCCTATTACATTTATTACAGGCGCAGGACTTGTTTGTTTCGGACAGAAAACAAGAGCAAAGAATGCAAGTGCATTAGATAGAGTAAACGTTGCTAGACTTGTAATTTACATGCGTAGTCAACTTAATAAACTTGCTAAGCCTTATATCTTTGAGCCAAATGATAAGATCACACGTGATGAGATCAAACAAGCGGCTGAAAGTTTAATGCTTGAGTTAGTTGGAAGTAGAGCACTATACGACTACATAGTGGTTTGTGATGAATCTAACAATACTCCAAGTAGAATTGATAGAAACGAACTATACTTAGATATAGCAATTGAACCAGTTAAGGCTGTGGAATTCATTTATATTCCATTAAGACTTAAGAATACAGGGGAGATTGCAGGATTATAATTCAAAAAATGAGCCCCTGAAATATGGGGCTCGTTAATGATAAATACTTGTAACAGGAGTAAAACATTATGGCAATTTCAACACTCTCAAAAATTACAGTACCACTAGCGAGCGACGCATCTGCATCAACACAAGGTTTGTTGATGCCGAAACTACAGTATCGCTTTAGAGTGACACTTGAGAACTTTGGTGTATCAACACCGACAACAGAACTTACAAAACAAGTAATTGATGTAACACGCCCAACAGTAAACTTTGAGGAATTAGAAATTCCAGTTTACAATAGTAGAGCATACCTAGCAGGTCGTCCTACTTGGGAACCAATTACATTGAACTTAAGAGAAGATGTTAACAACAGTGTACAAAAACTAGTTGGCGAACAACTTCAGAAACAATTTGACTTTTTCGAACAGTCAAGTGCGGCATCAGGTATTGATTACAAATACACAACACGTATTGAAATCTTAGATGGTGGTAACGGTGCTAACACACCAAACGTACTAGAAACATTCGAGTTATACGGTTGCTTTATCCAAAACGCAAACTATAACACACTAGCATATAGTTCAAATGAACCAGTAACTATTGCATTAGCAATGCGTTACGACAACGCTATCCAATCACCACAAGGTGAAGGAATTGGTACAGCAGTTGGTAGAACTATTAACAGTCTAGTAACAGGCGGCGGCGGAATATAATAAATCCGTAATATTGCCATAGTATTATAAGAGGGTGGCTTAGGTCACCCTTTTTCTTTTTATACGCACTTTTCTTTTAAGGATAAATATTTACATGGCCAACATACTTAATGGATTCTTAAATAACGTTTTACAGGGAGCAACAAATCCTGGTGGTAATTTAAAAGATTATCAACATGCCGCAAGACTTTTTACAGATGACGGCATGCGTCTTGCACCTAAGACAAAATTCCTGTATCATGTAGTATTTGAATTAAGTCCAGAAGCACAAAAAGTTATACCACAATTAGATCAAAGACACAAACAAGAAATTAATATGCTTGTTAAGTCAGCAGATTTACCTAAGTTTAGTATTCAAACTGCAACTAAAAATATGTATAATCGCAAAAAGAACTTACAAACTAGTATTGAATATGATCCTGTTAACATTACTTTCCATGATGACAACATGGGATTGACCACAACGTTAATGGAAGCATACTACAGATATTATTTTAGAGACGGTAACTATAGAGATGACGGAATAAATCCACCATATAATCCGCGTAACACATATACAGATCCAATTTCACAAAATTATAGATATGGTTTAGATAACGATCACAAATCACCTTTCTTTAATAAAATTACAATTTACCAAATGGCTAGACATGAGTATCTAGGATATACACTTGTTAATCCTATGGTTACAGGTCTAACACACGACCAAGTGGATAGTATGGATAATAGTACACCTTCACAAAACCAAATTAGTATTGCATATGAAGCAGTATATTATAGTAGAGGTCCAGTAGGTGAAAACAGTCCAAAAGGATTTGCTACTGCACACTACGATAAAACACCTAGTCCATTAACACTAGGCGGTGGTGGTACAAGTAGTCTATTTGGCGGTGGTGGAGTAATTGGCGGAATTAGTGATGTACTTGGAGATATTGCCGGTGGTACTTTTAATTTAGGTACAGCGTTGACTGCATTTAATACATTTAAAAATGCAAAATCATTATCAAAAGCAGGACTACGTGAAGAAGGATTTAATATTTTAAAAAGTACAATTACAAATATAGGTAGAGAAAATGTAGGTGGACTTAGTAATATAAGTATTCCTAAATCATCTGGTAACGGAGGGAATGCATCTATTACATCAACAGTAGGCGGAACAGTTGATACTAGTTCATTAATATACGGTCAAAGGATTACCCAAGCGGCGGCAAACAATAGTACAACAGCAGGTGCAACTAGTTTTGCAAACGATGCCCAAGCAGGCACAGCAAATTCATTTGGTACTTCAACAACAGTAGGTGCAAATTCAGGATCAACATTACAAGCAGGAAGAAATGGACCATAATGGCAAACAGCAGTTACAAATTAGAACCAGTAGATAGTGCAACAGAAGTAAAAGAATTTTTTAACAAATACTTTACTGATCCTATTTCATATAATGCTACACAAGTTGATTCAGTAGTAGGATTTTTCTTAAAAAGAGGTTTTGAACAAAGTTCAGCAACAGGTGTTGCTACAGTATTATTACAACAAGCAAAGACAGATGACGTAAATGTTTACACACTACTTGATACACTTAAAGGTTTAGACGATGTAGAAATAAGTGGATTAGTCGGCGAAATTGTAAACTATAATAGATCTAAAGTTAGTGTAATTGGATTCAAAACAAAAGACACTATATCTCGACAAGAATCACGTAACATAGTGGTATAGATCCATGTCACGGTTTGCACAGGGAAAATATAACCTAAAAAATCCAGACAAGTACATAGGCAATAGAACTCCTACTTATAGAAGTAGTTGGGAATTTGCGTTTATGAAAATGTGCGACGAACATGCGTATATTCAAGCATGGGCTAGTGAAGCAGTAAAAATTCCTTATAGAAATCCATTAACTGGTAAGCATACAATATATGTACCAGATTTTTTTATTGCATATGCAAATAAAAATGGCAGTAGGAAAGTTGAGATAATAGAAGTCAAACCTGAAAATCAAACGCTAAAAGAAAAACTAGGTCGTAGCAAACACAACCAAGCGGCATGGATTGTTAACCAAGCAAAATGGGAAGCCGCTAGAGCATGGTGTAAACAAAAAGGAATGTATTTTAGAATAGTTACTGAGCAAGATATCTTCCACAGCGGAAGGAGACGATAATGAATTTAGCAGAATACAAATCAAAAATGTTTGATATAGCAAACAGTCATCCCAAAAAAGCAAGGGGTGCAAAATATATCAGACAATGGGATATACACTATCCAGAAAAAGAATACATGGTTAAAAAAGCAGAAGAGTTTGGTATGCTGAAAGATGTAAAGACAGCAGTTGACATAGGTACTGGTGTAGGAATGTTGCCATACATGCTTATGCAAAAAGGTATACATGTTGAAGCAACTGATGTCGACGAAGAGCAAACAGGTCCAATGTACAAACAATGCTGTGATATCATTAATTTAAAAAGACACCATTTGTGGATTGACAATGGTAAGCCTATGGACTTTCCGGGCAAATATGATTTGTTTATTGCTAGTAGGACATGCTTTGATAGAGAGTGTTTACCACCAGGAGAACTATTTGACTGGAAGTTTTTCTTTAATGATGTATTTCAATATGTAGATAAAGTGTTTATCAAAACAAATAATGCAGGAAGTGGTAAAGGATATCCTGAGTACTTACTTCCTTATTTGTACAATCCAGCAGGCGAAGGACTAGGCAAACCATTCAGAGCATGGTATATACGCATCACTAAAGAAAAATGGGAGCAAGACCCTAATTCTGCTAAATAATAGTAGCAGTTAATGGAATATTAAAATGACAAAGAAACTACAAGACTTGCTTGATTTACCTGATTCAAAGGAAATTATCGACGAAGCATCTAAGCAAGAAAATCAGCAAAAGAAATACGAAATTGCTGAGCAAAAAGAGACTATGCGTGATATAGCAGAGTTTGATAAGATTGCTAGTGCATTGCCTAGTGTAAAAGGATTAGGCGAAAAAGCAGATAATGAACTAAATGATATTGCTGAACGTGCTTTACAAAGTTACGAAGACTTAATGGATTTAGGGATGAATGTTGAAAGTCGTTATAGTGGCAGGGTATTTGAAGTAGCAGGATCAATGCTTAAAACATCTTTAGACGCAAAAGTTGCAAAAATGGACAAAAAACTTAAAATGATAGACTTACAACTGAAAAAAGAGAAGCAAGATAAGGATACACCTATTGAAGAGGCTGGTATTGTTAACGGTCACGGTGCTATTGTTACTGATAGAAACAGCCTATTAGCAAGATTAAAAAAATTAGAAGAAGATAAATAGTATTAGAGGATAACCGTCATGAAAACATTTACACAAATATTAACAGAGTCTAAAAAGACTTATGAATTCAAAATTGG
>VMHT01220179.1_pt1 | contig 57224 bp, 50 predicted proteins | sample 4693611 | NCBI WGS metagenome assembly VMHT01 (sample SAMN12280063, study PRJNA550983) | marine metagenome | isolation source: seawater sampled from same location over 5 years 0.02-0.2 micron viral filtrate | place: USA: collected off the coast of southern California halfway between the port... ... | reverse complement strand
GCATATCTTTGCCGAAGAAACGTCTAATTTTCATTGCAACCTCTCCAATCACCCAGTGTCAGATTATTGACCGACCGAACTGACTATTTTTATTTGTTTGTCGTCAGGCACTTCTTGGTAAGACAGAACATGAAGCCCAACAACCGAATATTTTAAGAAGCGAGACAGAACGGGTCGTAGCATGCCTGAGGTAAGGAGTACTGCAGGCTCTCCTTCTAACTCTTGCTGCTGACTGGCTTGCTGCAATGATTTTTGCAGCTTGTCTGCCAGACCTGGTTCTATGCCAGCGCCATCTTCGCCACCTGCTTGAAGTGACTGGTGCAACATCTGTTCCAACTCTGGCGCCAAGGTTATGACAGGTATCTCTTTTGCACCTTGAGTAATTTCTTGGACAATTAAACGTTTAAGGGCAATACGCACTGCAGACACTAAAACATCGGGGTCTTGGCTGCGCGTGCCGTACTCACTGAGTGTTTGAACGATTGTACGCATATCGCGAATAGGCACACCTTCAAACAATAAGGTTTGCAGTACCTTCACGACGGTGCTTAACGGAAGGATGTCTGGTACTAACCCTTCAACCAGTTTCGGATGCTGTTTGGCAAGCATATCAAGAAGTTGTTGCGCTTCCTCGTGCCCTAATAATTGATATGCATTGTTAGAAAGTAATTGGCTTAAATGGGTCGCTACAACGGTCGCAGCGTCTACAACTGTGTACCCAAGGGTTTGTGCATGCTCCCGTTTGTTGGGCTTAATCCATACTGCGTCTAAGCCGAACGCGGGGTCTTTAGTGGCACGCCCTTCTAATTTACCGAACACTTGCCCTGGATTAATAGCAAGTTCTTCATCGTGACTGATGATGGAATCGCCTATCGTTACGCCTAGCATAGCGATGGTGTAAGTGTTGGGCTCTAAATCCAAGTTATCGCGAATGTGGACAGGCGGAATAAGGAAACCCAGCTCTTGCGATAGTTTCTTACGTACGCCTTTAATGCGCGTCAACAACTCGCCACCTTGGGATTTATCGACAAGAGGAATCAAGCGATAGCCCACTTCCAATCCGATGGTATCTACCTGCTGAACATCATCCCAGCCAAGCTCTTTCACTTCAGGCGCAACCGATTCATCTTTTACCACATTGTCTGGCACTTTGGGCTCTGCGGCCTTTCTCTTTTCTTGGACCGACTGCCAGTAAGCAAAGCCTGCAATCAAGAATGAGAACCCTAAGAATGCGATATGAGGCATCCCAGGAATGATACCCATCACAAATAGAACGCCCGAGGCTATATAAAGAGCTTGATTATTACCAAGCTGACCGCGGATTTCTTTGCCCATTTCCTGAGTCTCGTTTTCACGAGTAACGATAATGGCTGTAGCGACCGAAAGTAACAATGAAGGAATTTGCGCCACCAAACCATCACCGATGGTCAATATGGTGTAGATTTCTATAGCGTTACCGAATGAAAGCCCGTGCTGAATCATGCCGATAAAAAGACCACCAACAATATTAATCAGCATGATGAAAAGGCCTGCGACCGCATCACCCTTTACAAATTTTGACGCACCGTCCATCGACCCGTAAAAATCCGCTTCTGCGGTAATCTCTTCACGGCGTTTACGTGCTTGATCTTGATCTATATACCCTGCATTTAAATCAGCATCTATGGCCATTTGCTTACCGGGCATAGCATCTAACGTAAAGCGAGCGCTTACTTCTGAAATACGTCCTGCGCCTGCGGTTACAACTTTGAAGTTGATAATAAGAAGAATGGCGAAAACAACAATACCTACGGCGTAGTTACCACCAATCACGACCTCACCGAAGGCTTCGATAACTTTACCTGCTGCATCGCCGCCTTCATGTCCATAAAGTAAGACAACGCGAGTAGAAGCCACGTTAAGCGCTAGTCTCAAAACGGTAGCGATAAGTAACACCAAGGGGAAAATGCCGAAATCTACTGGACGCTGGGTAAGTACAGCCACCAAGATAATGACTAGCGACAACGCAATATTAAAACTAAACAGCACGTCCAGTAAGAATGGCGGCATAGGCAATATAACCATGCCCATAATTGCTAAAAGGACGATGGGTGCGCCTAAACCACTGGTAAAATTTTGCAGCTGATTTTTATCGAATCGCTGAAGATAACCGGATAACTGCATGGCTTGGTGTCTCTCTATCAGAAAATTGACGCTTTATGTGAATCTTCTAGTGAGTTTTCAACTAACGTGCCAGCTTTGTGTTTTACGCAAAAGTTATCCAAATCTGAGCTGTAATCATGCGTGATTACTGTCTACAGTGACTTGTATAGAGCGATTAAGATTTTGTATCTGAGGAACATACGAACAGTTTATAATTACGTCACTATTCCTAGGGCCTACTCTTCGTTTTAAAAGGATTATTCATGGTAGTACTACAAAACCGTGTTGCAACGTTTTGTTGGGTCAGCCTTGTCATCATGCTGACTTTTAGTCATGTAGCTCATGCATCTAAACAACCTAACTTACGGACAGCGTGTGGAGAATTTGCTAGTTGATTCAGTGGAGATATACGGTTCACAAAATAGTAACCCATCTCGTGTGCACAATAGAGTTTTGGTAAGCGAGGTCTACACTCAACAGGGCTATCAGCTTATATGGTTTGGTACTAGTGATGCTGAAAACCGTCTTCAGGAACTCCTCCATGAAATTGCTGATTCAGAGTTACATGGCTTCTCGCCCGAGTATTACCACGCGTCAATGCTCGAAAGTCGCGACGCCAATACCGCACTCTTAGATGTACTAGCAACCGATGCCTTCATCAGTCAAACTCTGCATCGATTAAATGGGCTTGTTAGCCCCGCCAATGCAGATTCGCAGTGGTTCCTTAAGCAAAGAGAAGCGGATCCTGTGGCATCGCTAAATCACGCATTAACTAACGGTGTTTCTGCAACATTGCGGGCCATGTGGCCATCACACCATGAATACCAGTTACTGTTAGAAAAAAAGCGTAGTTTACTCACGGCAGTTTCTACAGTTACCACACAAATTCCAGTTGGCCCAACACTTAAGCTGAACTCAACGAGCGAAAGAGTTGTGTTGCTGAAGTCTCGTCTTTTAGGGCCAGGCACCTATTCAGAGTTATTCGATAAAGATTTACTGGACGCGGTTAAGCAGTTTCAAATGTCTGCGGGCTTAGAGCCAGATGGTATCGTGGGAAGTTCCACTTTAGAAGCATTAAATGCCACCACGTTTTCTTGGTTAGAAAGAATTGATGCAAACTTAGAGCGTTGGCGCTGGCTCCCTCATCAAACTTGGTCAACATATTTACGCGTTAACATTGCTTCGTTTCAGTTGAGAGGATTTACTGAAGGTGAAGAAACATTGGGAATGCCTGTGATTGTCGGTACACCAGTGAGGCAAACGCCCGTTTTCGCTGAATCAATGAAGTATATGGTGTTTAACCCCTACTGGACCGTGCCTTTCAGTATAGCCACTAAAGACAAGCTGGCGAAATTAAAAACCAATCCTTCTTTATTGGTCGAGCAAGGTTACGAAGCCCAGCCCGCCGGTGTCAGCGGCTTCAGCCCTGTCGATGAGTTTGATTGGACAAATGTTAGCCGTGGTACGTTTCACTATACACTCAGACAAAAGCCCGGACCGCACAATGCCCTTGGTAAAGTGAAATTCATGCTTCCAAATAAGCATGCCATTTATCTTCACGACACGCCCGATCACAGCCTTTTTTCGAAATTAGAAAGGAACTTCAGCTCTGGCTGTATCAGAGTCTCCAACCCTTTGAAGCTGTCTCAATGGGTACTCACTCATTCAGGCCAGACAGAGGCAATACCGCAAGCTGAGCAATTACTTCAAAGTGAAGAGACCAGTACACTGTATTTGAAGAAACCGATACCGGTTCTTATTGTATACTTCACAGCGTTTGCAGATGAAGCAGGAACCATTGTATTTCGCCGCGATGCATACAATCGGGACAGCTATATTATTGAGAAATTAAAGGAGTTTAAACGTGCGTAAGTGTTTGTTAGTACTGATTGCTCTTTTAACTGTAGTGCGCGCCAGTGATGCGTTCTCCTTTGACAATGACATGCTCAACTCTAAGCTTGCTATTAATGGAAATACGGTCCCCTACCCTATTTTCTCTATTTTCGTAATGCCGAATAAGACGTTCACTGTTGAGTTTGACAACAAAAGCCATACTGGGAACTTTCAATTTCACCAAGCGAACGGTGAGGCACTAAAGACGAGTTCGAACCTTCCAATAGTTAGCGGGGTTGTGGGGAAAGCGCCAATAATGGCACCTAAGAAATCAGGGCACTATGTACTTAAAACCACCAACGCGCAGTCAGGTGAAACTGCGACGCTCAACGTCTTTGTGATGACATCTTTGGAAAAGGTAGACAAAACAGGTAAGTTAAACGGCTACACAATTGGTAAATATCCTGATAAGCCTTTAAAAAACAATCCCATTTATTTACCCCCATCAGGACTTATTGAAGTATCGCCAGAACAAACGGACGTAAGGTTGTCGCCCAATTTCACCCTAGGTCAATTTCTATCCAAGCAGCAACAAGGATTTCCCAAATATGTACATTTGCGAGCAGGCCTTTTGTTGAAACTGGAAAAAATACTGCACACCTTAAATGACGAAGGGCATGCTGTTGAAGGCTTAACCATAATGAGTGGATATCGCACTCCGTTCTACAACAAAGCTATTGGCAATGTTCAGTACAGCCGTCACGTTTGGGGTGGCGCAGCGGATTTCTATATCGATCAGTCACCGAAAGATGGGGTGATGGATGACCTCAATAAAGACGGTGTGGTAAACCGCGAAGACGCGGTATGGCTTGCGAACTTTATATCAAACATGTCTAAACAAGGCGCTTTCGGTCCAAGAGTCGGTGGGCTTGGTATTTACGGTGCTAATGCGGCGCACGGGCCTTTTGTTCATGTGGATGTGAGAGGAACCCTAGCTCGCTGGTAACGCTGCATTTTACGTAAACGTTGGGCAGTACCGAATGAAACTGCCCACTTTATTTACGCTAAAACTTTTCGATGTTTACTGCGCAATTAACGTCGATATTCTGGTGGTATTGGCAAATCTCGTTTAAGCGGCTTAGGTCGCTTGCCCTTCCCTGCTCTATGCGCTTTCAACTGATAAACGTGCGCTAGCACCTGCGCTACCGCCATAAATAAGGCGTTAGGAATTTCATCGTCCACTTCTGTGGAGTAGAAAATGGCGCGGGCAAGCATGGGAGAAGGGATCAGCGGCACATCGTTGGCGGTAGCAATTTTTCTGATGTGCATCGCCAGCTCATCAGCACCTTTAGCGACCACAACCGGCGCCCTCACTCCCTTCTCATCATACTTGATAGCAACCGAGAAATGGGTCGGGTTAGTCACCACTACGTCTGCTTGTGGTACTTCTTGCATCATGCGCTTGGTTGCAGCCTGATATTGTAGACGGCGAATTCGGCCTTTAACCATAGGGTCGCCTTCCGCATTTTTCCGTTCGTCTTTAACCTCTTGCTTGGTCATCTTCATTTCTTTGTTGTGCTTATACATTTGATAAGGCACATCAATGAGCGCGATAGGGATCATGCCGCACACCAGAATAAGAAACGCCCACTTAAGCATGTCGAGTGCGTGAAAAATGTTTCCCGGATAAAGCTCCATATCAAGGTGGAGCGCTTCATCTTCAAAGAACAGTAACGCTCCGATAGCCATGCCAATTATGACCACCACTTTCGCTATAGACTTGAGTAACTCAACCAAGCCATTCATGCCGAACATACGCTTGAAGCCTTGAATAGGGCTCATTTTTGAACCCTTAGGTTTTGCACCTTCCCAGGTAAAGTTAAAACCGCCAAGGGCGATAGAGCCATAAATGCCCGCTATCATTGCCACAACCATGTATAGCAGCACGGCAGGACCTACTGCCGAAAAGGCTTCACCCCATGCGCCAAACATGTGGGTGATATCATAGGTTTCGTCACGAGAGAGAATGAACATTCTCTGAGTAAGTTTAAAAACAGACTCAGCAATCCACCCGCCCACAAACAAGAACATAAAAGCACTGACGATAAGTACTAGGGTCGTAGAGAGTTCACGGGATCGGGCTAGCTGCCCTTTTTTTCGGGCATCTTCGAGTTTTTTCCCCGTGGGGTCTTCTGTTTTTTCGCTTGAATCTGCCATGTTTTCCTACGAACAAATATTCAATAGTTCACACATAAACTGTTCGGCTCTAAACCATTGGGTTTCGAAGTGTGCAGTAAAGTTATCAAGTGTTATCCAAATAATCAGTAATCCCATTACCTGAGCAATGGAAAAACCAATACTAAAAATGTTTAGCTGTGGTGCAGCTTTAGTCATTACGCCAAACGCCAAGTTCACGATAAGCAGCGAGACGATTGGCGCAAGGGAAAGGGTCACTGCCGATATAAACATCCAGCCTGCCCAATGGGCAATATCGCGGAACTGTTCACCGGTCCACCATGCTTCGCCTATAGGAAACGCCTCAAAGCTCATGACTATCATTTGGATCATGGACAAATGCCCATCCAAGGTCCAAAACAATAAGGTCGCTAGTATCAGATAAAACTGGCCGACTGCGGGCACGTTAATACCGTTTACCGGGTCAACGATTGACGCAAACCCCAAACCGGTTTGCATTGCTATAATTTGACCTGCAAGCACGAAGGTATTGAGCACCATCATTGATATAAAACCAATAGCAATGCCTATTAGCAACTGCTGAATAACGATTAAAAATGTGCCCACATCCACCAAATTTTCTATGGGTGACGGGGGCACTACCGGCATGATAATGAGCGTGAGCATTATACCCAACAAGGCTCTTACCTGCGGCGGAATGGATTTAGCACTCAAGCCAATCATGGCCACGAATAAGCCGCTAATGCGCATAAACGGCAGCAGCATGTCTGCTAGAAATTGATTGATGGTCGCAAGTTCGACTTCCACAGCTTTAGCCTTCTATCCCACAACCTGCGGGATCATATCAACCATTCTGAAAGTAAAGTCCATAAGCTGTTGCACCAACCAGTTTCCGCCCCAACTCAGCGCGAGAAGCGTTACAAGTAAGCGGGGCAAGAAACTCATTGTCTGTTCGTTGATACTGGTCGCCGCCTGAAAAACAGCAACAACTAGACCTACGATCAAGCTTGGAACAATCACCGCAGATACCAACACAATAACCATGAACATGGCTTCTCGCAGTATTTCTACAAAGACTTCTGGTGACATAAGCCCTCCTAGACGCCCATGCCGAAGCTGGTCGCCAACGTGCCGAAAATCAAGTTCCATCCATCAACCAACACGAACAACATGAGCTTAAACGGTAAGGATACAATCATAGGTGAAAGCATCATCATACCCATAGCCATCAATATAGACGCTACCACCAAGTCAATGATGAGAAAGGGAATAAATAGCATAAAACCGATTTGAAACGCGGTTTTAAGTTCACTGGTTACAAAAGCCGGAATTAGGATGGTTAGCGGTACTTCATTGGTGTCAGCGTATTTTCCTTCGTCTCCGGCTATCCGTACAAACGTTTCTAAGTCTTTTACCCGTGTTTGAGAAAGCATAAACGCGCGCATAGGCCCTTTGGCTTGCTCAAGAGCGTCTAAACTGGTGAGCTGCTCGTTAAGATAGGGCTGTAAAGCTCGCTCGTTCACCTCTTCAAACACCGGCGCCATAATAAACATGGATAGAAACAAACTAACGCCAATGAGTATCTGGTTTGACGGTGATTGCTGTAAGCCAATCGCCTGACGCAAAATAGACAACACCACAATAATACGCGTGAAAGAGGTCATCATCATGATAAACGCAGGAATAAGGCTTAGCGCTGTCATGATAAACAGCGCTTGAAGCGTCATGGTGTAGTCTTGAGAACCATCTTGATTGGTTGTAACCGTGACTGCAGAAATCCCTTGTTGAGCATAGGCGGGCTCAACGAGAAGTAATAAGGGTAGTATTAAAAGTAGCCAGGCAAACTTACGCATCTCTCGACTCTTCCTTTGTTTTATTCTTTTCTATATTCGGGTTGAGCTTTTCCGCCATGGCAGCAACAAGTTTTTGTTTAAACGCATCGGCACCATTTTGTTGCTCGCCTGTGGTTTTGTTCACACCTTTCACAGGCACATCGAGATTCTTATCTAATTTGCTTAAATGAGAGATGTTGTGACTGGTTACACCAATGAGGTGCTGCTCTTCACCTACCTGAATCACCATGATTTTTTCTTTTGTGCCAACAACCATGCTGGCCGCGACTTTCATTTGATTTCCACCCATCGCAGTGACATTAAATCGACGCATCACATAAGCCAGGGCGAAAATGACGCCAACGACGACGAGCAAGGATAGGAAAATTGACAGTACCGACGTGGGATTGGTGATTGACTGGGTCGACTGCGCGACGGCTATCTGGCTAAATAAAAGGGGCAGCATTGCACAACCCCTTATTTTATAAGAAGTTTTACCTGAGCTTCTTGATTCTCTCAATTTGACTAATAACATCCGTTAATCGAATACCGAATTTGTCGTTGACCACTACTACTTCTCCATGAGCAATCAACGTGCCATTAACTAATACATCTAGTGGCTCACCGGCAACACGATCCAGCTCTACCACAGAACCCTGGTTCAACTGTAGCAGATTTCGGATACTTATTTGACTACGACCGACTTCCATCGAAATAGTCACAGGAATATCTAGAATAGTATCTAGCTTTTTCTTTTCTTCTTGCGTGATAGGCGCGTCGTCAGTTAATTCGTCAAGTTCAGCAACTTGTACGTCTTCGTTATCGCCAGCCTCTTGTTCCGCTTCAGATTCGGCTTGTTCGGCCATTGCCGCTGCCCAATCGTCCATACCGTCTTCACTCATGGGAACTCCCCTCTACCTTACAGGTCTTCTTCGAGTACTTGCAGTTCTGCGTCATTATCAATAATGCGCCCACCGCGGGTTAATAACTGTAGCTCAGACTTCACTGAAGTCGGTCTTGCAATCTTCTCTACAATTTTCAGTGCCAAATTGTCGCGACTGCGACCTAATTTAGCCCTGAACGTGGGTAAATCTTCAATTAATACTGTGATGGTTTCTGGCATCTCCACAGGGATGATATCGCCAGGTTTAAACTCCATCACATCGCGAAGCGGTACATCAACGTCTAGCATATGCGTAGTTAACGCTACTTTAACGTCCATGATTTCATCGCGAAGGGCCTTACTCCAACGTAAGTCTGTATCTTCTTTATCGCTTTGAACACCCGCATCAAGCAGTTCGCGAATTGGCTCCAGCATTGAGTATGGTAAAGACACGTGGAAGTCGCCACCGCCACCATCTAGCTCGATATGAAACGAGCTAATAACTACAACCTCGGTCGGGCTCACAATGTTCGCCATCGCAGGGTTAACTTCTGAGTCCAAATATTCAAACGACACATCCATGACCGGTGCCCAGGCTTCTTTATAATCTTCAAAGATTATTTTAAGCAGCATCTGGATAATACGGCGCTCGGTAGGCGTAAACTCTCGGCCCTCAATCTTCGCATGATAACGTCCATCACCGCCAAAGAAGTTGTCTACCAGAATAAATACCAAGCGGGCTTCCATGGTGATAAGTCCCGTGCCTTTAAGCGGACGGAAACGCACCATGTTCAAACTCGTTGGAACAAATAACGTATGAATATATTCGCCAAACTTGATCATCTGAATACCGTTAATCGATACTTCAGCTGAACGTCGCATCATGTTGAACAAACTCACACGCATGTGACGTGCGAAACGTTCATTAACTATTTCAAGCGTAGGCATACGCCCACGCACAATTCTGTCTTGCGAGGAGAAGTCGTACTCGAGCGTAGAAGCATCAGAGTCGCTGCCGCCGACCTCTTCTTCTTCTACATCATCTACCCCGTGTAATAGGGCATCGATTTCATCTTGAGATAATAAATCACTCACCGTCTTCTACCTTACTTAGTCAATGCATTACTGCATGACAAACCCAGTGAACAATACGCGCTCAACTACATCGCTGCCCGTAATGTCCTTTAATGCTTTTTGTACTTCAGTTACTGCCTGCTCGCGAAGCTCAATTTTACCGGCTTCGGTAACCAGATCGTCTGCGTTTGAAGTACTAAAAGCCTGTAGTAATGTCCCTTCAATTAGCGGTATATGCGTCTTCGCCAGCTCTTCATTGTCAGTACCGCGCACAAGCAACTGCACTTTTATCTGAACCAACCTGTCTCTTCCTGCGCCCGGCACGTTAAAAACAAATGGTCGCGGCATCGCTACGTAAAGCGCAGTGCCCATTTCAGCTTTCCCTGCTGCTGATGCTGGTGCGCTCGCAGCCGCTGCGGCGGCATCAGTCTCTGCAAGCTGTTCGGCTGCTGGCTCATCACCGCCTGCAAACAATAAGAAATAGGCAGCTGCACCGCCTCCTAAAAGAACCACAGCGATAATGATGATCAACATCATTTTGCCTTTCTTTTTACCGCCTTCTTCTACTTGTAATTCTTCTTCAGCCATGTGTAACTCGTCAGTAATGCTCGGAAAAAACGTATTATCAAGGTTCCGTCAAAAATGGCAATGCCATTATTTGAGGAAAACAATATGTGTACGGGTAATTTTTTGCGTCTTCACGCTTCCTATTACCCTCTAATATCACCTACTGCTCACTCCTTTCATTCAAAACATAGCAGCGTTTACGTATTCTCTCTATGCGACCTATTGGTAATAATTCATACGGGATGTGGTTAAGCGTAAAAGTCTATGCCGCCCTTGTCCGCGCGCGAAATCGACTGCTCAATAACCCGCATGCCATCCGTGTCGTCTACACCGTCATTTTCTCCACGATCCCCAGCTCCCTGACCTTGGTGACTGTTTCCTGCAAGTTGCTGGCCATTTTCTTGACCAGAAGAATTATCTTTCCTAACTTGGGCGTCGCCTAACTCAATACCCTGTTCTGAAAGCATATCCCTTAGCTTAGGCATAGCATCGGCCAACGCATCTTTAGCTTGCTGTGATTGCACAACAAAGCTGACGCTTGCAGCGTCACCCGCCACATTTACTCTCACCTGCATACTGCCAAGCTCGGGAGGATCTAAGCGAATTTCAGCCATGGTATTTCGCGCATTAACCATCCAGCGAATTTTCTCACTAAGCTGCTGCTGGCCGTCGCTCTTATGAATATTGACCGCTTTATCAAAACCTTCAAACTGCTGCTGAGTTTTTGACGCTTCAGCGCGAAGCTGAGAGTTTTCCTGCATAACTGATTCAGTTGGATTAACCAATCCAGCAATAGCGTGTTGAGCACTTGCTTGCGTTTGCGTCATCAAATTTAAGAATTGACTGGCTTGACCGTCTACACGCGCTGTCATTGAAGCAACCACATCAGCACTTACCGCAGCATCTTTTGCGGCATCGGCAACAATAGTTGATAAATCAATGCCAGGCTCTCTACCTTGCTGGACTTGTTGCTGAAACTCGTTAATGCCAGCGATAATGTTAGCCTTCACCGCTTGTTGCTGTGCACCACCAGGCAGAGCCGCGACTACACGCTCTGCAAACGCTTCTGTTGCCTTTTGCGCGCTTTGTGGCGATAGCTCACTTATCGCTGAAAGCAGGTCGCTTGAAATTTCTGTAGCACCAAAAGAATCAACTACCTTGGTTTGCTCACCGCTGTTTTCAACGTTTAACAGCCCCTCAGATGATGCTGACTTAGCGTCGTTTGATGCTGCTGCATTAACCGCCACGCTGCCGGCAACAGCTGTCTCTGAAGTTAACTCTGCCAATAACTCTTGAGCCTCGGCGAGATTGTCATCAAGAGATTTTGCCTGAATATTGTTAAGTTCATCTGCTAGTAGACTTAGTACGAGCGATTCATCGGCCGATTTTTTACCGCTTTCAGATAAGCCATTTAACGTTTCTAACATACCGTTTAATGCATTTGCGGCTTCAGTGTCTGACGCTAGACCTTGTTCAGGATTTTCTGTGTTCTCAGTCTGCATGAGCTTGTCAATTAATGCTGAAAGCTCATTGTCATTTTTTACTTTTTTATCTGAATTAGTATTGATATCGGTTTGCGCATTTGAAGACGCATTGTTCGCTTCACTATCACTTCCACTCTGTTGATTGTTAGCGTTGCCACCAATAAGAAGTGAAGTTAGTGCAGTGAGTGTTTGTTGTGCTTCAGACGACAGGGATTCGATGGCTAATTCACCATCATTGTTACTATTAAGTTGCGACAACAGATGAGCCATGACCGATGGCATATCGCTCGCATCCACATCCTCCGGAAGCTTCCAAAGTTTTCCGCTTTCTTTTATAGATACGACGTTAACTGCCTCGCCTGCAGCTTCAGAGATACTCTTATCTTCTGTGGTACCTGATTCACCTGAAGATTCATCACTTTTTCCAAAACGATTGGCTACCGTCTCAACGTAGGCAATCCAGTCTGGCTCGCCGTCGTCTTTGCTTGGCTTTCCGTCTGGCGTGCCAGGTGAGGTTATAACGCCAGCCTCGGCATCTTTCCTGCCGCCTTCTCCAATGACATACTGCGCGTCGGTCACGTTTTTTTGTTCAACGGCGCCTTCAGCGTCGTCAATAACGAGATTGGTATTTTCACCGTCAGTTGAAGGCTGCGTTGTCGTTGCTGAACCTTGCGCAACCTCGTGTGCACCAAGCGTTGCATTTTCTTCTTGATTTGCATTATGAGAGTCAGCTTCAGACTCAGCTGGAATATCTGTCACTTCGTCACGAACAGGTAAATCCGTATGTCCCGCATCGCGGTCTTTACCATTTTTGATCGTGTCACTGGAGACTGAAGATTGGGGAGCCGCTCTGTCCGAACGGTTTGCTGTTCGAGATTGAGCAACCTGATCTTCTTTTTCGTTTAAAACAAAATCTGACTTGGTCGTTTTCGCGTCTTGATAAAGTCGGTTAAATGCTTGGTTATTTTCATTGTTCGCTTGTTGCTGAGTTCCGATACCCGTTCCAACGGCTTTCGCCGTACCAGAAGCAGAGAATGGTAATGCGGCAATGTCTGTTTTATGTGCGGCAACTTGTTGCATATTGTCCTACCGTCCTACATTTAAATCGTCTTTCACCAAGAAGACGTATCGTGATGCGAATGATTCACGTGGCGTTTTATTACAAAAAACTTGATGCCATTTCATCGCAAACCCACCAACGCTTATTTTAATTACAATCACTTAGCATTACTTAGTCAGCATGTATCGCTATGATTTTTCGCTACGGCCCTTAGTCGCCCTCGCTGAATTTCAAACGCTATACTGTGTGATGAAACTCAAAGAAACGATGATTTACCGTAGTAGCGATTGCAAAGTAATTACGTCGCGCTAGTACATTATGAAATGGTTTTGCAAGGGTTGAGCCAAAGTGGCAGAGGCTCGACTAATTATCAGAAAGGCGAGCGCTTAGCTCTGAAAAATCGTTGGGTAGCAAACTCATCCATCATGGCCTGCTCAGCTCTGGCTTCTTTTTTCTGCTCTGCTAACTTTTTCTTATCTAGCAACAAGGTAACAGCTTTCACTTTTTGTTGTTGCTTTAGCCAAAGTTGCTTTCGCTGATCCGCCGCCATTTGTGCACGAGCAATCACTTGCATCTGTTGTTCGCACGCTTTATCCAGTTTTCCAACGAAGGATAAATGCTGCTGATAATAGGTGGCGGTAACACCTGCTTGACCGGTTTGTTGAATACCTTTTATGTAGTCAATGCGGTACTGCTCAAGACTGGTTAGCTTTTGCTTTTGCTGATTAACGTTCTGTTGGGCCTGTTTGTAGTATCGGGCTTCTCGCTGCTCTTTTTCGCGCTCGAATTCGGCTAAACGTTCTAGTTGTTTAGACATTATGCGATACCTTTTGGAAAGTTGATGACTTCTGGATCATAGGCAAGCTAACTTGCATTGCAGCACTATACATTAGCCTTGCCCCAGTCCTTTAGCCAGTGCAGCCATGCCTTCTAAGCTCTCGTCATACGGTATGACTTGTTTCATCCCTTGCTGCAATAAAGCGTTGATTGCAGGCTCTGCGCGAATAGCCAGATCAATACGCGGGTCTGATCCTTTCGCATAAGCGCCAATAGAAATGAGGTCTTGGTTTTGTTTGTAGTTTGAATAAACTTGTCGAATACGACGCGCCATCAATTGATGTTCTTCGCTCACGACCATTGGCATTACACGGCTTATTGACGCCTCAATATCAATAGCAGGGTAATGACCGCTATCAGCAAGGGTTCGCGACAACACCACGTGACCATCTAAAATAGCGCGAGCAGCGTCAGCAATCGGGTCTTGCAAATCGTCACCTTCGGTTAGCACCGTATAAAAAGCCGTGATAGAGCCTTGCCGTTCGCTGCCGTTACCTGCACGTTCTACTAGTGCGGGAAGCCGAGCAAATACCGAAGGTGGATAACCTTTTGTGGCCGGTGGCTCACCCACAGCCAACGCAATCTCGCGCTGCGCCATGGCATAGCGTGTTAAAGAATCAATCAGCAGCAGTACTTTCATGCCTTTATCACGAAAATATTCAGCGATAGTTACCGCCGTCTCACAGCCCTTTAAACGCATAAGCGGTGAAGTATCGGCTGGCGCTGCCACTACAACCGCCCGTTGGCGTTCTTCTTCTGTCAGTATTTCGTGAATAAACTCTTTTACTTCTCGGCCACGCTCACCTACAAGCCCAACCACGACCACATCGGCTTCACAGCCTCGGGTCATCATGCCAAGTAGCACACTTTTACCCACGCCACTTCCTGCAAAAAGCCCCATGCGCTGACCTACGCCAACCGTATTTAACGCATTGATGGCACGTACGCCAACATCCATTGGGGTGTTGATTGGACGGCGAATGAGCGGGTTCATAGGCGGACGCGTAGTGGGAGCGCGGGCTTCGGCATTGATTTCGCCCAGTCCGTCAAGTGGCTGACCGTTGCCATCGACTACACGTCCCAACAGTCCCATACCTACAGGCAAACCGCTTTGCCTGTTTAACGGCATAACGCGACTCCCTGGCACAATACCCCGAACCGCTTCTGTCGGCATCAAGTAGGTAATATCGTCACCAAAGCCAACCACTTCAGCTTCTATTTCGCCTTCGATGGTTTGTACTAAACATTGACTTCCCACCGGCAGCTGGCAACCTACTGCTTCAAGGGTAAGCCCTATGCCCCGGACTAATTTTCCCGCAGCAACAACGGGTGGCGATGTCACTTGTTTAGTCAATGATTCAAAATGGGCATGCCAAGGGCTAGTCATCGGATAAACCTTGGTTTAAAAGAAACTTATCGATAACGTCGCGGCATCGACGTTCAATCGACACATCTACGGCATTTTGCGCAGTGGTAATGTCACAGCCACCGCGCTCCATTGCTGGTGCTTCAACCAAATTCCAGCTTTTTTTGGTAATTTCCTCTTCGCCAAAATGCGCTTTTACCAATTCAATATCTTCAGGATTCATATGAATTTGATAGTCAGCTTGATTAATTGGTAGCGCCTTAATACCTTCACTTAACGCCTGCACTATAACCTGTTGGTTAGTGCTTACCTCTGTTTTGATGACTGCTTTTGCGAGGGTTACGGCAAGTTTTACCAATTGATCTCGGGTTTCATCATTGGCTTGCGAAAGTGGGTTGTGAAATTTTTCAGCAAGCATTTGCCACACTTCAGCTTGTGCTGTCATTTGCTGACGGCCTTCTTCTACTCCTTGCTCAAAGCCTTCTCTATGCCCCTGCTCTTTACCTTCAAGTAAACCAGCTTCAAGACCTTCTGCTTTGCCTTCCTCAAAACCTAGTTGTTTGCCTTCCTGATAGCCTTCATCATAGGCAGCCTGACGTATGGCTTCTATTTCTTCAGCAGTCGGGGGCTTAATCTCCTCTTCAACTTCAGGCGGCTCGTACTTCCAGTCAGAACGTTTGTTAAGCGCGTTGGTCGGCTCGTTCTCTCGTGGGGCAGTAGGGTCGTCAACGAAAGGTAGGTCCCATTTTTTAGCTTCATTTACTTCGTTTTCGCTGAAACTTTTTTTGGCAGTCATATATTTACCTAGGCTAAATAAGTGACGGGATTAGCGTTCTTATAAGAACTCTTCGCCACCGCCACCACCAAGCATGATTTCACCAGAGTCAGAAAGTCGACGGGCAACAGAAAGGATCTCTTTCTGCGCAGTTTCCACTTCACTAATACGCACAGGACCAAGCGCTTCCAAGTCATCATTAAGCATTTCAGCAGCACGCTTAGACATGTTGCGCATAATTTTGTCTTTAAGCTCTTCGTCAGCACCTTTAATGGCTTTAAGCAGCGCGTCTTGCTGTACTTCGCGCAGTATGGCCTGAATACCCTTGTCGTCTACATCGACTAAATTGTCGAATACAAACATCAGGTCTTGAATTTGCTGGCTCATCTCTTCGTCTTGCTCGCGAATAGCATCCATCAACTGACCTTCTATCGCGGTATCTAGGTAGTTCATGATGTTCGCCGCTGACTTCAAGCCGCCCATTTTGGCTGCTTGTGTACCTGCTTGACCTGCAAACTGTTTCTCCATGATTTCGTTCAGCTCTTGTAGTGCAGCCGGCTGAACTTCCTCTAGATTTGCTATACGCATTAGCAAGTCGAGTCGCACTTTTTCAGGGAACTGCGCCAATATTTCAGCACTTTGTTCAGGCTCTAAATAAGACAATACGATAGTTTGGATCTGCGGGTGCTCGTTACGAATAATGCTGGCTACTTGCTTAGAATCCATCCATTTCAATGAGTCTAGGCCTTTTGCACCGCTTCCCATTAGGATTTGATCAATTAGGTTTGCCGCCTTATCTTCACCTAACGCGGCTGTTAGCGCACGTTTAACAAAGTCTTGGCTTTGGAAGCCAATGGTACTGTAATTCTGAATTTCTTCGATAAAGTGCTTATGAACCGCCGTAATTTTGGTTTGCGTCATATCGTCCACTTTTGCCATTTCAGTACCGAGCTTTTGTACTTGCTTGGGCTCTAAGTGTTTCAATATCTGGGCGGCGTCTTCTTCAGAAAGACTCAGCAGCAAGATGGCCGCTTTTTCTACGCCTTCTAATTTACTGACGTCGTATGACGGTTCTTCAACATTGGCAAGTTCTTCAGCCATAATCTTATCTCACTACTCGTCTTGCATTAACCAGCCCTTCACAACTTGGGCCGATAATTCAGGTTCATTGGCTACTAGAGCGCGCACAGCTTTAAGTACATCTTCATCTTTGTGCAAGTCAGGCAACATAAGTGAGCCATCAGGCGCAAAGCCCACCTGCCCTTCATCAAAGTCAGACGTTAACATGCTAATGGTGTCATCGCCTAAGTCTAAGCCTTCATCTGCATCAAATTCATCGGCGTCGTTCGACTCATCTGGGTTGATAAGACGACGCAGCATAGGTCGAATTACAAAGATGATAAGTACTATTATAACCAAACCGCCAACAACTAGTTTAAGAATTGGTAGGAACCCAGGCTGTTCCCAGAGAGGCGCATCTTCAATTTCTCCTGCGTCCATCCGAGTAAAGGGCACGCTTACTACTTCTAACGAATCACCGCGGGTAACGTCAAAGCCAATGCCGCCCTGTAAAAGACGACGAATGTTCAGAATCTCTTCTTGTTTACGCGGTGTTGGTGTCATCGCGCCGTCTTCACCCGCGACTTGGGTATAGTCAACCGCCACGGACACGCTCAATCTGCGGATAACCCCTGTCTGTTTCTTGGTATGACTGATAGTGGTATCAAGTTCGTAGTTGCGTGTTGATTCTTTCGCTGTGCGGCCAGGCATAGTTTGCTGACTACCGCCCACAGCATTTTCTGGAATATTAGAATCTAACGGAGGCTGATTAGACAGTGCACCAGGAATACCGCCAACACCGCCACCTACGCTGTTTTCTTCCATTATCATTTCACTGCGAACCGCAGGTAAATCAGGGTTGTAGCTACGCTGTGTTTGTTCCATAGCTGTAAAGTCCATGGTAACGTCAGCTTGTGCTGTGTAGTTACCTATGCCCAACACTGGAATCAGTATCGCGTCAATTTTTTCTAAGTACTCTTGCTCACGCTGGCGCTCAATCTCGTATTCTTTTCTGGCACGAGCGCTCATAGAATCTTGAGAGCCTGAGTTCAGCAGACGACCATTGCTGTCTGTTACGGTTACCTTAGACGGCTCCATGTTTTGAACTGCAGACGCAACGATATCGACAACAGCATCAACCTCTTCACCTGCAATAACGGCACCGCGCTTAGCCGTTAGCACAACGGTTGCCGACGCTTTCTTCTCTCTTCGCGCAAATACGTTCTCTTTAGGCATAGCTAGCAAGACACGGGCTTTTTGAATACTTGCGATATCTTCGATGGTAGCCGCTATTTGTTGCTCGCGGGCGTGTTTTAAACGTTCCATCTCAACACGCTGGCTCACACCAAACCCCATATCCTGCATAATGATATCGGTACCGGCATCAGAGGCCTTTGTTAGCCCTTGGCGGGTCATGCCTAAACGGATGTTCTGGAATTCATCACTTCTTACGTAAACAATATTGCCTTCAAGCTTATAGTCGATTTGGTTTGCATCCATATAATCGAGAGTTTCAATAAGCTCTTGGGTTTCCATTTTCGCAAGTGGACGGTAATCAGGTTCTTGCGACCAGATAAGAATAAAAATAGCGATGGCGACGCAGATTACCAAAACAACCACAAGGGCCATTTGGCGCATCATATCTGCGCTACCTAAAGTGTCCATAAAACCAGATTTGTTTTCTGGCTCATTGTCCACTGCTTGATTTTGATCAGGAACCGTAAGGTTTGTACCTGTAGCTTCAGCCATAACCTACTCCACCTACACCGGCATATTCATTATTGTTTTATAGGCTTCAAGTACTTTGTTACGTACTTGAACAGTGGCTTCAAAAGCAATGCCCGCCTTTTCTTTCGTCAGCATAACTTGAGCTAGGCTTAAGTTAGGGTCGCCCATTTCAAAACGCTGCTGCGCGTCTTTTGATTCGAGCTGCATGCCGTTTACACCATCTACCGCATTCTTTAGCATGGTCGAGAAATCACTTGCCGAGCTATTAACTTCACTAAGCGGCTGCTGTTGAGGCTCATTAACTTGAAGACGAGTTTGCCCAATCATGTTCTGCATTTCTTGATACAAACTATTGGCTTTAACGTCCATAACCACTCCTAGTGCTTTTTCGAGACCGCCTGAACATCGGCGTATAACTTATGTATAGAGGGGATTTAGCAAAGGGCTTGCCAACTTTAAAAAGCCATATATATCAACAGGATAAATTAAAAATAAGAGAGTTAGCCAAATTTATGGCGTTTGACTTAGTGAGAGCAACAAAAAACCGCCGCCTTCTTTACTACAGAGGCGACGGATAAGGACGAGGAAACCGAAAGTGTAGAAAGCGACCTTATGCGGGCACTTCAATACCGTCTTCGCGCATGCGCGCTAATTTGTAACGAAGGGTTCTTGGACTAATGCCGAGCTTTTCTGCCACATCTTTACGCTTGCCGTTACACGACACCAACGTATCGAGGATAATTTGATGTTCTTGGTAGCGCAGCTCAGACCCTAGCCTATTTTCTTCAACATGCTCTTGCGGTGTCTCAACAGGTGCAGTCATGTCTTCGTCAATCATTAAATCGCTGGCGTCGATCTCATTGTGTTCGCATAAAATAAGCGCCCGTTGAACCACGTTTTCTAGTTCGCGAACGTTCCCAGGCCAGCTGTATTGTGAGAGCTTATTGCGCGCTGCTGCGCTTAACCTGATGGTACCCAGCCCTTGAGAACTAGCATGACGCTGTACCAGATGTTCGGCAAGAGGGACAATATCACCCGGACGTTCCGAAAGCGGGCGCCACTCGATAGGGAATACATTTAAGCGGTAGTACAAATCTTCTCTGAACTCTCCCGCATCCACTGCTTTTCTCAAATCTCGGTTACTTGTAGCAATAACACGGACGTTGAGCTTAACGGTTTTACGTCCGCCAAGACGCTCTACTTCGCGCTCTTGTAACACGCGTAGCAGTTTAGCTTGAAGCGCCAAATCCATCTCGGTTATTTCATCAAGTAACAGCGTACCGTCTTGGGCTTGTTCAAATTTACCCGGGCACGCTTGGATTGCGCCGGTGAACGCACCTTTTTCGTAACCAAACAAGGTCGCTTCTAGCATGTTCTCTGGTATGGCTGCACAGTTGATGGCAACAAATGGCGCATCACTTCGCGGCGACTGATCGTGAATATAGCGAGACAGCACTTCTTTACCCGAACCGCTTGGTCCCATTACCATCACAGTGGCGTCGGACTTCGCGACTTTGCGAGAAAGCTCAAGTAACTTCAAGCTTGAAGGGTCAGCAACAATAGGCGTGCGTGACTCTATTTTTTGAGCCGGCGCGTAGCGTCCCACTAAATTAAGCAGTACTTCTGGGGCAAACGGTTTTGATAGATAGTCTGTAGCGCCATCGCGCATTGCCTGCACGGCATCATCAATAGTGGCATAGGCTGTCATCAATAGCACCGGCATATTGGGGTACTTAGTTTTGATACTCTTAAGTAGCGTTAAACCGCTCATTTCGCCCATTTGAATATCGCTTACCACTAAATCGACGGAGCGCGAAGACAGCACCATTAACGCTTCTTCAGCGCAGTCAGCAGCAACAACCTCATAGTTACCTAATAGAAGGGTGTCTAGGAGTGCTTCGCGTAATCCTGCGTCATCTTCAACAATTAAAATGGTAGTTTTAGACATTATTCTCTCCTATGACCTACGCAACATGAGTCAATGTTTGTGAAGATTGAGCGTTCACCACACACGGCAAAGACACACTAAAGCACGCCCCACCTTCTGGCATATTTGATACGCTCAGCAAACCGTTGTGGGCGTTTACGACGGATTTAACAACCGCAAGTCCGAGGCCCGTGCCATGAGTTTTAGTTGTGAAAAACGGTTCAAAAATTTTGTTTTTGAGTTTATCCGGTACGCCAGGACCTTTATCTATAATGGCCACATGCAAACGTTCATCAGACACTGCAGTTTCTACGTGTACGCACTCCCCTTTCGGAGTAACTTGGCTCGCGTTGTGAACAAGGTTTAATAACGCGCCTTGAAGCGCTGTAAGATTACCGGTAATAGATACGTTTTTATCGAAGCCGCTAAAAGTTAGCGTTTGCTGTGCTTGAGCCGTCATGGTTTGGGCACTGCCTTCAATTGAAGTAAACAACTCTCCCAAGCTAATTTGGCTGACCACTTGTTCTTCCCCTGACTTAGCGAAAAGCAACATGTCGTTAACCTGACTCTCTAGCTCTTTAAGCCTGTCAGTTAGCTTGTTTGCAAATTGAGTTTGTGCTTCTTGTCCCAAGCCTTTGCGTGTTAAATTAGACGCATAGAGCATGGCCGCAGAAAGAGGCGTACGAATTTGGTGAGCAAGGGATGCCACCATTTTTCCGAGAGAAGACAGACGCTGCATATGACTCACGCGAGCTTGCAGCTGCCGCGTTTCGGTTAAGTCGGTAATAACAATTAATTGTCCTGGCTCATTTTCTAACGGCGTAATAGAAAGCTTCACTCGGCGACCGTCAACAAGTGAGACTTCGTGGCCGTCGTCAGCGCGAGGTTTGAATGAGCGCGTGATAATACTTCGCCACACTTCCTCTTCCAGCGGTTCACCTAACAGTGCTTTCGCTTGTTCATTGGCTTGGCGTACGATCCCTTTACCGTCTATAACGATAACGCCCGCAGGCATTACCTGAAGTAAGTGTTCAAGTCGACTCGCCTGCAACCGTAACGACGAAATATCGTCACTACTTGAGGGGTCGTATTCATCACGAGATATCGCATTATCAATACTATCTAACGCATAGCTTGATGCTGAGTACTCAGTTGATTGTGGTGTGCTGTCAAAAGCCATATTGCCCTCGTCAAATTGCAGACGCTGTTAAACTATGGCTTAGATAAAGCAGAAGATGTGCCAATTCATCATTGGCTTATTTTTCAATTAGATAGGATGAAATTATAGAGGAAAGCGCAACGTCAATTACCTGACATTACGCTTCTTCAGTACGTTGAATATCGTACTTCCGCATTTTCTCGACGAGCGTTGTTCTGCGCATACCAAGTTTGTCGGCAGCTCGAGCCACCACCCAATCTTGATTGTCTAACGCCTGTCGAATGAGGTTTACTTCCAACTCAGAAAGGTACTCTTTGAGATTAACCCCTTCCTCAGGTAAAGATGAAGAAACCATTCCGTTCAAACCCTCGTGGTTTTGCTCGTTAAGGTCTTCTTCTGGCTCTTGCGCGGCCGCTTCAGCAAAGAGTGCATTGAATGCTTCACGCTCAAGAATTTCTTCTGGATAATCAGGCTCGTAAGCCTGTACATCACCGTATTGATATTTCTCAGGTAAATCGGCGATATCAACGATTTGACCAGGATAAAGGATTGTTAGGCGTTCAACCAGGTTAGACAGCTCACGAACGTTGCCTGCCCATTCGTGCTCCATTAACGAGGCGATCGCTTGCTCGGTAAAGCGCACACCTTCTACCCCATCACCTTGAATACGGCTATTTAGCTCTTGAAGCAATAAGGGGATATCGTCTTTTCTTTGTCTGAGTGCAGGACTATCAATCGGGAATACGTTGAGCCGGTAATACAAGTCTTCACGGAACTTGTCTTCACTGATCATGGTTTCCAAATTGCGGTGCGTCGCAGCGATAATGCGTACGTTACACTGAAGGGGCTTGTTGCCGCCTACGCGCTCGAAGGTACGCTCTTGTAACACGCGCAATAATTTAACCTGCATCTGAAGCGGCATATCGCCGATTTCATCCAAAAACAACGTACCGCCTTCAGCTAACTCAAAGCGGCCTTTACGCGCGCTGATTGCGCCAGTAAACGCCCCTTTTTCATGACCAAATAGCTCGCTTTCTAGCAGCTCGCCAGGAATGGCACCGCAGTTTACCGGAATAAATGGCCCGTCTTTGCGTTCAGATAAGAAGTGAACATTACGTGCAACGACCTCTTTACCCGTTCCAGACTCACCTAGAATCAAGACAGTGGCATCAGTCGGAGCAACCTGTTCAACTAATCGACGAACTATTTGTATTTGTTCGCTTTTACCAATAAGGCTTCTAAACAGTCGCGTCTTTGTTCCCGATGTACGAGACAAGCTCGGTTTGCGCCTTGAGTATTCTTGGCAGCGATGGATAGCTTGGGTCAAAACGGGGTAGGTTAATGGCGTTGCAATAACGCTAACGAGATTACAACCTGCTGATGCTTGGCTATTATTTTCAACCAATGCTACAAATGGTATGTGAGGAAACTTCTCAACCAGTCCACTGACTACGGCTGGCGATATGTGCTCTATAAGAACAGCATCAGCTCCACTATCTTGCAAATACCGTTCGCAATCACTAAAGCCTCGCGATTGACACGATTCTCCCATGAAGGTAACGATAGTTTCCAAGTTTTGAATAAGTTCCTGGTTGTCACTAACCAGCAAAATGTTCTTCATCAATTCCCCGAGAACGCTTTGTTATTATTTACAGTTTAGCGCATTTATAAATTGTAACGACAAAAGATCGGAGCGCAACCGCTGTTTTCGGAAATGTATCAATAAAAAAAGCAGGTTACCCTGCTTCTTTCGATTAATTTTAGCAAAATTAACGTATGTCGGCTTAACTCAACAGTGATAAAACCTGACTTTGCTGCTGATTCGCTTGCGCTTGAACGGTTAGCGCCGCCTGACCGAGCACATCGTTTGACGCCTGCTGTGACACAGCTTGAGCAAAATCAAGATCTTGTATGCGGCTACGCGCTTCAGCGGTGTTCACATTAGCTTGAGTAAGAGAACGCGCCGCACTTTCGAAACGGTTTTGGGTAGCACCTAAATCGCCTCGCGCGTTACCGAGCGTTTCAATTGCTGCATCAGTTGCACCTAGCGCATCTTCAATGCTGGTTCCCGACGTAATATCGATAGACAGCACATCGTTTAATTGAGCAGCAACATCCTGTGTATTGACGCTAATTGATTGACCCGCACTTGAACCTGATTGGAATTCAAGTGAGCCATTTTCAGATAGTAACGGCTTGCCAGCAAAATTCGTTTGCTCAATGGTTTGGGAGATATTCTCTTGTAGCTGTGTTATTTCAGATTGGATAGCACGGCGATCGCCACTGCTCAAAACACCATTACCAGATTGTAAGGTAAGTTCACGAATGCGGTTTACATCGTCATTGATGCTGCCTAAACCACCCTCTGCAACCTGCGCCACCGAAATTCCGTCGTAAACGTTATTGATAGCCTGACGGTTACCTTCTACTTCTGAAGTTAGCCGATCAATGATTTGCTGGGCCGCTGCGCCGTCAGTTGCATCGTTAATTTTCTTACCACTGGCAAGCTTCTCCATCAAGGATTCTTGCTTCTCTTGCACTTGGCTGAGAAGTGAGGACGTTGAACTATTAACTTGCATGATGCTTTCCTAAAATGTGTAACTCGTTAAGTTTAGCAGAAAGCTGAGCAAAATGTAGTCAGCCATTTGTATGATAGTCGATACCTTTACGAACAAATCTATACGCTCATGGAATAGTTTGACTTGCCGATAAGTTATGGGTGTACAATTTGTCTATTTTCAGAGATTAATGCTATGACTACTGTGGTGACGTACGGCACCTTCGACCTTTTCCATATAGGGCATGTAAGGCTTTTAAAGCGATTACACAGCTTAGGCGATAGGCTAGTGGTTGGCTTGTCCTCTGATGAATTCAATACGGTAAAAGGTAAAAACGTAGTCATACCTTATGAAGACAGAAAGGAAATTTTGCTTTCCTGCCGTTATGTCGATGACGTCTTTCAAGAAAACTGTTGGGAACAGAAACGAGAAGACCTTGAGCGAGAAGGCGCTGACATATTCGCGATGGGTGATGACTGGATTGGAAAGTTCGATGATCTGCAAGATATCGTTAAAGTTGTGTATCTTCCGCGCACACAAGATGTCTCTACTACTGAACTAAAAACCGTTATCAGCGAAATTCAAAACGAAAAAATTCGCCAATTACAAAGTCTAACAGAGCATTTAAATGCGTTGATGCAGCGGCTTTGAGCTCGCTGACAGATTCGAGCTAGCCTTTTTTGAACGGAAAAAGTAAATGAACGTAGCCATAATCCCCGCAAGGGGCGGAAGCAAACGCATTCCTAAAAAAAATATAAAACCGTTTTGCGGTAAACCTATGGTTGCCCATGCAATAGAAAATGCGTTGGCAAGCCCCTATGTAGACAAAGTAGTGGTTTCAACAGATGATGAATCTATTGCGAACGTAGCAAGAGATTATGGTGCTGAGGTGCCATTCATAAGACCTGCAGAATTGGCAGATGATTACACAGGCACTAGTCCTGTGGTTCGCCATGCACTGAGCACTCTGTTAGAAAAAGGCTGGGATATAAGCTATTGCGCCTGTGTTTATGCAACATCGCCTCTTCTGACCACATCATTAATTAATTCTTGCTATGAAATGCTAATGAACGCTGACGATACAGACTACGTATTTACAGCGGCAAGATTCTCATTTCCAATTCAACGGGCGATATTACAAACCGAAAATGGCGGCGTAAAACCTTTTGACGAGTTTGGCATTACTCAGCGCTCACAGGATTTACCACCTGCCTTCCATGATGCAGGACAGTTGTATTGGGGCCATCACAAAACCTGGCTTGATACTACCAAACGCATTTTCGGTGCCAACTCGAAAATGGTAGTAATGCCAGACCACTTAGTGCAAGACATTGATACACCTGAAGATTGGGTTAGAGCTGAACTGCTTTACAAGCTTGTGCAGAGCGAAAGCGAAAAGTGAGGATTGTTTTTAGGGTCGATGGTACGGCGCAAATAGGACTCGGCCACGTTATGCGTTGCTTAACCTTGGCCAAACAATTACCTCCCTCACACAACGTAACGTTCCTTTGTTGTGCGTTGCCTTCAACTCTACAACAACAGATACAGCGTGCTGGAATTACAATATTGACCACGCCATCGCTCCATAAAGGCGAACGGGAAGGTAATGCTTCGGCAGTCTTAAATGAAGCAGAGCAAGCCTCTCATGCTGCTCACTGTATAGCGCTTCTTGATGATATGAACGATGAGCCTATCGACATGCTTATAGTCGACCACTATCAGCTATCAGCTTCGTTTAGTAAAGTGATGCGCAGTCGCTGCAAACATATTGTTGTCATTGACGATTTAGCAAACCGCCAACACGACTGTGACGTGATTTTAGACCAAAATCTCTTTGAGGACTTTGAATTCCGATACGATCTGCTTGTCCCTCCTCATTGCCAAAAACTTTTAGGACCTGAGTTCGCTATTTTGAGAAATGAGTTTTACCGCTCACCACCAATGCCGAGAAATGACAATCATATTCTAGTCTGCTTTGGCGGCAGCGACCCTGGGAATTTAACAGAGCGAGTCGTTGATGTTTTGATTGAATTAAAGTCTTTAACTTTTTCAGCCGATATTGTTGTCGGAGCGGCTTATTCCGGCGTTAGTGCGCTTAAAGAAAAAGTTGAACGCCTACCTAACGCGAAGCTTCACGTCGCTTGCGGTCACATATCCGAGCTTATGAAAGCCGCCAATACAATGATTGGCGCTGGAGGTTCGATGCACTGGGAGCGCGCGGCATCGGGGGTAGCAGGCATAATTATCACATTGGCTGATAATCAAGTTGAAACAACGCGGTGCCTGCACGAACGGCACTGCTGTTTGTGGCTAGGAGCATGTGACGAGGTCACTAACGAAGATATTAGCAAGGCCGTTGAATTTGCGATAAATTCCCCGCAAGAAGTGCGTAAACTAGCAACCAACGCGGTGTCTTTGGTGAGCGCAAACAAAAATCCATCTTTTGTAATGGATACTATAATGAACATTGTTACGAGGTAGTCATGAAACCAATCACAATCGGTGATATTCAAATTGGTCCGGGTCTCGCTCCCTTTATCATCGCAGAAATGTCTGGAAATCATGGACAATCATTAGAAAAAGCCTACCGACTCATTGACGCAGCTGCAGAAGCTGGCGCACATGCCATAAAATTGCAAACCTATACGCCAGACACGATCACTTTGGATTGTCACGAAGGCGAATTTTTTATTGAAGACCCAAATAGTCTTTGGAAAGGAAACTCTTTGTATAACCTCTACAAAGAGGCGATGACGCCTTGGGAATGGCATAAGGAGCTATTCGACTATGCCAAAGAGAAAGGCCTATTGGCATTTAGCACGCCTTTCGATTTAACCGCTGTCGACTTCCTAGAAACATTGAATCCTCCTTGTTACAAAGTAGCGTCTTTTGAAAATACTGACCACGCTATCCTAGCGGCTGTAGCAAAAACAGGGAAACCCGTTATTGTCTCTACAGGCATGGCTAGCCAGGCAGAAATAGCCGAGTCTGTTGAAGTACTCCGTTCCAATGGGTGTGATGACATCATATTACTCAAGTGCACCAGTAATTACCCAGCAAACCCGGTAGACGCCAACTTAAAGACAATTCCTCATTTGAGCGAACTTTTCGACTGTCACGTTGGACTTTCCGACCATACACCGGGGGTGGGGGTAGCTGTCGCTGCGGTGGCACTTGGCGCAACAGTAATTGAAAAGCATTTTGTTTTAGACAGAAGCGGTGGAGAGGTAGATGCAGAATTTTCTCTTGAACCCCATGAAATTAGGCTGCTTGTAGAGGAAACGGCGCGGGCAGCGGTAGCAATTGGCAAGGTGAGTTATGGCGCCACCGAGCGAGAAAAGGCCTCGTTGGTACACCGACGCTCTTTATACATTGCCAAAGATATGAAAGCTGGCGATACATTAAATGCGGAGAATTTACGCTCTGTTCGTCCAGGACTTGGACTGCCTCCCAAATACCTTCCCCTTTTGCTTGGAAAGCAAGTCAAGTGCGACGCGCCAAAAGGTACCCCTATGAGTTGGGAGCTACTGTGAGATGAGAGCCATTCTGTTCGGTGCAAGTAAGGCCGGAGAAAACTACGTTTCTAATCACCCAGATATAGAAGTCGTGGCATTCACAGATAACGATAGTGCGAAACACGGAACTCGTTTTATGGGTTATCCCATCATTGCACCCGCAGATATCAATACTCACGATGTCGACAGCATAATTATCACCAGTCAGTGGGTTGATCAAATCTATTCCCAACTTACCGAAGAAATGGGCGTTGATGAGTCGAATATCATTGTACCGACTAAGCAGTCGGTAAAAGCTGCCCTGCCTTTCGAAGACCATGAAACGTTAGCCTTTGCCCAGTCCGTAATGCGTACGCTGAATCAATACTTCGTTTCCCACAACATTTCAGCATGTCTAGATTCTGGAACTTTGCTAGGTGCTGTGAGAAATAAAGGGCTCATTCCCTGGGATGACGATATAGATTTAGCTGTAGATAAAGACAATTACGAAAGGTTACAGGCATCGCTACCTGAGCTTTATAAATTATTAAACACAAACTATGACGTAAAGTGGAACATCGTCATCATCACGGTCAACGATATAGACTGTTGTATCAACCTAGAGTTTAGCAATTCATCACACACCCAATTAGTCCCTTTTGATATAAGCATACAGCGCAGAGAGTCGATAAATGGTCTATCTGAGCTCTTGTCCTCGGGCGGGCTGTTTTTTGCCCCCGCTAAACATTTCGACAGCTACGAGCCAATCGAGTTTTTAGGTGAAACCTTTCTTGCCCCATTCGATGCAGAAGGCTTTCTCACTTTTATGTACGGACATTGGCAAACGCCCAAAAAGACGACACAAATTACGGAATACGAAAATAGAAGAGCATCGATGTCAGCACCTAGAACAGGTATAAGCGTGCAAAAACGCACGCTTTGTGAATGAGCGTGATAGTTAAGGTTTCAAATTAACGTGAATGTATTACTTTCAAGTGCCAGCAATAAAGTTCCACTATTAAAAGCGCTTCAATGCGCAGTTAAGCGTATCGATAACAAAGGCATAGTTACGGCGGGAGATTTAAGTAGCCAAGTACTCACACGACACTTTTGCGATGTTTTTTGGCAAATGCCACCCACAATACAAGAAAACGCAGATGAGATTATTGCCCAGCTCAAGCATCGAAGCATTACTCATGTTCTCCCAAGTAGAGACGGCGAACTGCTTTTTTGGGCAAGGCTAAAAAACGACCTAAAAAGCGCTAACATTCACGTACTTATTTCTAATGAAAGTGCAATTGAGCTTTGTTTAGATAAATTAAGATTCGGCCAATGCAGTATTCCTTTTATCATCCCTTCATTCGAGAGTATCGAAGAGGTGAAAACGGTTGTTCAGGACACTCAGCCGTTGCATTATGTGGTCAAAGAACGTTTTGGTGCGGGTAGTAAAGCAGTTGGCCTTAATCTAAACGAAAACGGCGCAGTCCAGCACGCTAAAGGTCTGTCCTCCCCTATTTTTCAATTATTCAAAGCAGGTAAAGAAATTAGCGTAGACGCTTGGCTAACAAAAGATCATTTGGTTAAAGCGGCCGTGTGCCGTGTACGAGACTTAGTTGTTAATGGTGAATCCCAAATTACTTATACTTTACCGAATTGCCCTTTTACAGCACAGGTGACACAGACACTTTCCAACCTAGCGCTGTCTGGCCCCGTTGTATTACAGGGCATCATAAATGATGGAGCACTTCACATCATTGAATGTAATTCACGATTTGGAGGCGCTTCAACGTTAGGTATCAAGGCGGGTGTTGATAGTCTTTATTGGAGCTTGTGCGAGAGTATAGGTGTAGATATCGATTCGTTGCCCGTAGATCTCGCATCTCATAAAATAACGCAGATTAGAGCTGCTACCGACTATTACCTATGATTTATATCTTCGACCTAGATGATACCCTTTATGATGAGCGCCAATACGTAGAGTCTGGCCTTGCAGCGGTTGCCTCATTTGTGGAAAAAACCTGGAATGTTGATAAGCGAAGTGGCTTTCAGGAATTAGTTACTCTGCTTGATCGAAATGGTCGTGGCCGAATTTTCAATGATTACTTAGCTAACCATGGCATAGCAGTCAATAAGAAAAATGTACGTGCATGCGTTTCAGCATATCGCTTACACCAGCCCACTTTGACTTTGCCCGACAATCACCTAACGTTACTAGAACGTTTGCCAAAGCCGCTTTACCTCGTAACTGACGGAAATAAAGTAGTACAAAGTAAGAAAGTGGAAGCACTCAACATAGCGCACTACTTCAAGCGCGTGTTTGTCACTCACCGCTTTGGAGTGCAACATGCTAAACCTTCTACTTATTGCTTTGAAAAGATTAAACAAGCAGAACACTGTCAGTGGCACGAAATGGTTTACATTGGTGACAACCCAGCAAAAGACTTCGTTAATTTAAATAAACTTGGAATGCCGACTGTTAGGGTGCTAACTGGGGTTCACAAAAACGCACCTGCAAAACCAGGTTTTGATGCAAAGTTTACAATACAAAACCTGAATGAACTTCCAGCCCTCAGTCTTTGAACTTTATTAGGCGGCATCCCAGCATATTTAATAAAACAAAATCAATGCTTAACCTACCTGCTAATAAACAACAAGTTCTACCTAAATACGAAGAAATCTACACCTTTAGGACTAATAATCCTCACCTAAGCGCATAGATTCTAAAGCTTTATGGCAAAAATGCCGACACATGATATATTGTGTTTATAACCATAAAAACAGCGAGCAAGCTATGTTCGATGGAAAATCGATTCTCATAACAGGTGGAACGGGTTCATTTGGCCATAAGTACACTGAGACTCTGTTAGCGAGATACAAACCAAAGCGCTTAATCATCTACTCACGCGACGAACTCAAACAGTTCGAAATGCAGCAAAAATTTCACGCGCCGTGCATGAGATATTTTATTGGCGATGTTCGTGATAGAGAACGTCTTAATCGCGCCATGCAAGGTGTTGACTTTGTAATACACGCAGCGGCGATGAAGCAAGTCCCTGCCGCTGAGTACAACCCTACCGAATGTATTCGTACAAATATCGATGGTGCCGAAAATGTAATTAACGCCGCCATTGATAATAACGTTGAAAAAGTTATTGCGTTGTCTACAGACAAAGCCGCCAACCCGGTTAATTTATACGGTGCTACCAAATTAGCTTCAGATAAATTGTTCGTTGCAGCCAATAATATTGTTGGCGCTGGTGCATCTCGATTTTCTGTAGTGCGTTACGGCAATGTGGTTGGCTCTCGTGGTTCTGTTGTACCCTTTTTCAATAAGTTGATAGCGGAAAACAGCGATCATATTCCTGTTACGCACAAAGACATGACCCGTTTTTGGATTACTCTTCAACAGGGCGTCGACTTTGTGCTTAAAAACTTTGAGCGCATGTTAGGTGGTGAAATTTTCGTACCGAAAATCCCATCAATTCGAATTACTGACCTCGCGACTGCAATGGCACCGGATATTCCAATCAAATATGTAGGGATTCGTCCAGGTGAAAAGCTTCATGAAATGATGTGCCCTGGCGACATGTCTCTGCACACATTTGAATTCGATGATCACTTTGTGATTGCCCCAGCTATTAAATTTTTCCACCGAAGTAATAACTTTACTAGCAACGCACTTAGCGAACAGGGAAAACTTGTAGAGTCAGGTTTCGAGTACGTTTCAGACACTAACGAACATTTCCTTAGTATTGAAGAAATAAAGAAGTTCAACGAGGAAGCTCAATAGTGATTCCTTATGGGCGACAACACCTAGATGAAGATGATGTAAAAGCCGTTGTCGAAACCTTAACATCAAATTGGTTAACGCAAGGCCCTGCTATTCCTAAATTTGAAACCGCTCTTGCTGATTATTGTGGCGCTAATTTTGGGATTGCAGTTAATAGCGCTACGTCTGCTCTACACATTGCTTGCCTTGCACTAGGTGTGAGTAAAGGCGATAGAGTTTGGACATCTCCTAACTCATTTGTTGCTTCGTCAAACTGCGCGCTCTACTGTGGTGCCAAGGTCGATTTTGTAGATATTGACCTTCACACCGGTAACATGTGCGTTGATGCTTTACGAAACAAACTTGCTCTAGCTGAATCCACCAACGCCTTACCAAAGGTGGTTATTCCCGTTCATTTTGCTGGTCAGCCCTGCGATATGAAAGAAATTCGTGCACTTTCAAAGCAATATGGCTTCTTTGTTATTGAAGATGCATCACATGCAGTAGGCGCAAAATACCAAGAGAAGTTTGTAGGCAGCTGCCAATTCTCAGATATTTGTGTGTTTAGTTTCCACCCGGTAAAGATTATTACCACTATGGAGGGGGGAATGGCACTTACAAATAACAGTGAATGGGCTGAAAAGATGCGTATGTTGCGCAGTCACGGCATAACCAATGATCCAGAGAAGATGACTGAGGACAGTCATGGTCCTTGGTATTATCAACAGATAGCATTGGGCTTTAATTACCGTATGACTGACGTAGAAGCTGCGCTTGGATTGAGCCAGCTAGAAAAATTGCCGGGCTTTTTAGAAAAGCGGAATGCATTAGCTGCTCATTATGATGAACGTTTTGCTTCGAAAGAAAACATCTCACCACTTAAGCAATCTAGTAATATATATAGCAGCTATCATCTCTACGTTATACGTGCTTCTGGACTAACTCGCAAAGAACATGCTTTTGTCGTCGAGCAGCTTCGCGATAAAGGCGTTTTTGCACATCTTCATTATATCCCGATTCACTGCCAGCCCTATTACAAGAATCTGGGCTTCAAAATAGGTGATTTTCCTAATGCGGAGCGTTATTACGAACAGGCAATAACACTCCCCCTTTTTCCCGAGTTAACTCGTGAGCAGGTTGACTTTATTGTAGATACGCTCTCTTTCACCCTAGATAACTTAAATTAACGGTTGCTCTGGCGTCTTTTTTCCATCCTTGTAACGTTCAACATCTAAGTTAAGTTTTTTCGTTCAAAGCCGATAGAATCAAAGATGTTTTATTAAAAGTCCAACCTTCGAATTACCGGTATATGTTAAAGAAAAAAGATATTCGTCACATCTACGATAGCTACTCGCAACTAAGAAAAATGAAGCGGGTGAATGAGCTTCGACCAGATAGTAAGCCGAAGGCCCTAAATCTAAATATTATTGATAGCTGCAATTCCAAATGCACAATGTGTAATATCTGGAAGAATGAGGAAAGCGTAGACATTACCCCCGAAGAACTCGGCCTTATTTTATCTGACCCGTTGTACAGTGAACTACAGCATGTAGGTGTAACTGGCGGTGAGCCAACTCTTCGTGAAGACTTACCCGATATTTATAGAACCATTATCGATACATTACCCTCCCTCAAAGGCGTAAGCATGATAACCAATGCTATTGAAGAGAGAGATGTAAAAAATCGAATTACGGCTATTTATGATATTTGTAAAAGCAGAAATATGAGCTTTTCTGTCATGGTTTCTATAGATGGCGTAGGGAGCGCTCACGACAGGGTTCGTGGAATCAAGAATAACTTCTCGTCCGCTATCGCTATTTTCGAATTTTGCCGAACCACGTTAGGGATTCCGACTACGTTCGGGTGCACTATTTCTAAACAGAATGTGTGGGAGGTTGATGACTTCCTCTATTATGCTAAAAAACACGACATGTATGGAAGGTTTCGTGTTGCCGAGTTTATCAACCGCCTATACAACGGTGATAGAGATAAGGTAATACGCAATTTCGATGAAGATGAAACCTATAACCTCTTATTATTTTTTGAGAAATTAAAAAGACAATACGAGCCTGGTTCCACGATCAAACGAACATATCGCAGTATTCAAAACATGCTACAAGGCGGCGAACGCTTGATAGGTTGTCCCTATCATAACGAAGGTGTTGTTTTAGGTTCTAAAGGACAGGTCAATTACTGCGCGCCTAAAGGTAACGATATTGGCAACGCATTAGAAACCTCTTCGCAAGTTTTGTACAAAAACAACTTTGCGCAAAAAGAGACTATTGTAGAACGCGACTGTAAAAACTGCATTCATGACTATCACGCAGGCATTACCTATGCAGAAAAACAAACGCAGCTTACCGAATTAACTCATCACAGGCTTCTGAATATTGACAATATTCACCTGGTTAAATGGTTAGCGAAAACATTAAAAACCCCACACAAAAGCAAACCCTTCCAAGTATTTATATTTGGCTGGTATGGCACCGAGACCGTGGGAGACAAAGCAATATTGGGCGGAATCGTAGATGAATACACGAAATTGCACGGCGACAATATTGAGTTTGTTTTGGGAAGCTTATATCCATTTGTAACCAAAAGAACATGCAAAGAACTCAAAATCAACGCGAAGGTTGTTTCTACAAAATCCCTTGATGTATTGCGATATTCGAAAAGTGCCGACGAAGTTGTTATGGGTGGCGGCCCCCTTATGGATCTACACGAACTTTATATCCCTTTGCTGGGATTTAAGGTAGCCAAAGACAATGGAAAGAAAACCGTAGTTTATGGTTGCGGCCTTGGCCCATTACATGAAGTTAAGTATGAAAAAGCAGTAAAGCAAATACTGGCTTTATCATCTGATATTAAACTGAGAGATAGAAAAAGCGTAGCCACTGCCAACGCATGGGGATTTGAAAATGTCTTTCTTTCAGGCGATTCCGCGAAACCTTACATAGAGCGCCATTTCATTAAGCAGTCAATAAAATCTAACACGCCATTTATTGCCTGCTTCTTACGAGAGTGGACTTATGAATACTCTCGTGAATTAACATTAGATGAATTTGAGGTTCATAAAAAAGCGTTTGAAGCCGGTATAGCTCGATTAATAAAAGAAAAAGTAAAGGAGCTGGGCGTAAATACGGTATTACTCGATCATATGCATAATTTTGATGTAGGTTATGACGATAGAGATTTCAGTCGTTACTTTATTGATACTTATTTCGCGGACGAACCTGATATCGATATCTCCTTTAACAAACGTTTATCGACTGTAGCGAGTGTTGTCCACACGATGCAGAGTGCGTCATTTAACATTTGCATGCGATTCCACTCAGTCTTGTTTGCGCATACGTTAGAAACCGATTTTTGTGCCATTGATTACACTAAGGGCGGTAAAATTACCAATTACCTTACTGACAACGACGAACTTAAGCGTATGTATTCGCCCCAAGAGCTTGCTCGCTAATGAAGGTTTTACTTGTTAATACGTATGATAGAGGCGGAGCAGCGAACGCGTGTATCAGATTACATCTAGCATTAATCGATGCCGGGCATACTAGCCACCTTCTGACGCTAAATAAGACTAGAGACGATATCCCTTTCCATTTCGATTACAAATCGTTCACTGGTTTGGAGGCTGGAAATATCCTGAATCGTGTTTCCCATATTACTGTAAATGGCGTACACGAATATAAGACTCAAGATATCAAAGATATTTGCACTGCAGCGTCTAAATATACCGATGTATTCTCTTCAATTTATAGCGATTTCAGAATTGAAAATGCGCCGCAGATTAGTGAGTATGACGTAGTAAATCTTCATTGGACTTCTCGGTTCTTAAACTGGCCAACCTTTTTCGCCTCTAAAAGTATAAAGCGGGTCATTTGGTCATTACATGACATGGCACCATTTACCGGTGGATATCATTATGGTGACGGGTTTGAAGGATATAAAACTGATGACAGTAATCCACATTTTTTAAGACAAACCAGTGACCCTGACTTTGCTAAAAAACTATTGCTCTCGAAACAAGCCATTTTACGGAGTAGCGATACCCCAATTGCCGTAATTTCATTGTCGAATTGGTTACACGAATGCGCGGCATCTAGCACGCTTTTCAAACATTACCCGATAAAGCGGATTGCCAATAGTGTCGATACAGAAACGTACCGCTATATGGACAAGCGAGAATCCAGAAAACATTTAGGACTACCTGAGGATAAAGACATCGTCCTTTTTGTAAGTGACAGTGTTAATAATAAAAGAAAGGGTTTCCACTTGCTTGAAAACGCAATCAATGAAGCAAATAACAGTCGAATTATGTTGTGCAGTGTAGGAAAAGATTTAAATAGCAACCTCCCCGAAGTTCATGACTTTTCCGAGGTTCATGATGAACATAAGCTTGCGCTAATCTACAGTGCAGCTGATGTATTTGTGTTACCAGCTTTAGAAGATAATTTACCTAATGTAGTTATTGAATCGTTATGTTGCGGCACTCCTGTGGTGGGTTTTAATATTGGAGGCATGCCAGATATGATTGAGGATGGAGTAAACGGAAGGCTTGCAAAAGATATCAGTGCAGAAGGGTTGCTAGCATCGCTTAACGACGTGCTGAATAACGGCGTGTCAAAAACATCAGGGCAAATATCACAACACGCGCGAAACACTTACTCTCAATCTCATCAAGCAGAGATGTTTAACCTATACCTCAATGATTTAAGAAGCAACACATCTTCCCGCAAACCTTAGTTTCTAGGTAAAGGCACGGCAGTGTAAAAATCTTCTGACTCAGTATGTATCATGATCATCGAGCCTCGCGGCAATGCATCGTCATCAAGTGCTTTATAGACAAACCGCAATGCTCGACGCGGTAAATCAGAGCTATTTTGAGCAGAGCTATGTATCAAGTAATTGCTAAACAATACGATGTCTCCAGGCTCAGTCTCAACAAAAACTTTATTACTCTCCTCATTTTTATCTAACACTATACGGTCGTGATGCGTTGCACCTTCAACATGAAACCATTTTCTAAATCCGCGCTTATGAGAGCCAGGTATAACCTGTAAACATCCATTTTCTTGCGTGGCGGAATCAAGAGAAACCCACGCTAACACTTTCTCGGTTTCATTAGGTCGATTAAGAAAATCTTGGTGCCATGGCACCTGATTGTCTTTGTCTGCTGGCTTATAAAGATAGGAGTTAACATACAGGTAAACGCTCCTATTAAAGTAGCTTTTCAAGAATGCCGTGACTTCAGGCACTTCAGCCGCTTTTCTAGCTTCTGGAAAACGCTGATAAACGTCGTAAAGCACGCCACTATCAGTGCGATGAGTGAGGTACCATCGATTAGTAATATCTCTTGAAGACTGCGCTGAAATAACCTCTACGGCACGAGACAGCGTGTTACCTATCTCTTGGCAGACAGCTGGAGAAATTTGCCGCTTTAAAACAACAAAACCATCACGTTTGAATTGATTAATTAGTTGGGAAATATCAATCTCGCTCATAGCGTGCCTTCAATATTGCTGAACTACGATCCCAGATATATGTGGCTTGTTCTGGTGACATTTTTTCCTTCCATTGTGCTACCGACGCGTTGCGAACGAAGGTGAAATCTTCGTCAAAATTCACTGAGTGATTTGGTCTGGAATTCTCGCTTTCAGCTGCTTTCAACTTATCAGGTTGAGAAAATAGAAGTGCTTTCTGAACTAACTCCCTTTGTATTTTTATTCCTAGGTCATCAAATACTCTGAGAAAACTAGCTAAGGGATCTTGCATTAGCGTTTCATAATCGAATACCCAAGAGGCTTTGCTATACCAGCTCTCAATATGTTTGTTGTAAGCATCAATTCCAAAGGTACTATGTTCTACAAACTCGTCGAACGTACCTTCATACCTGCCTTTTCTTCGCTTACTGGCATAGTAGTAAAACGAAATCATTGTATCTCTGGGATCTCTTAAAACATAAAGTGCCTTGGGTTGAGCGTAGAGCGGATTATCTTCAGCAAGTTGATGAGTTTTCACTAGTCGCGGTAAGGGGTCACCTTTCCAACAAAAATCGATAAGGTTATCTTTGAGACACTCCGGCATTATTTGCCCAAGATTGTAAAAATCAACAGGTTCCGAATTATTGTTGAGTAAATAAACAACATTGGCAAAAACAAAGCGTGTAAATGTAGAACCTGTTTTAGGAAACGAGACGATCAGAACATCTTCACTAGATAAGCCCGCCAACCGGTTCTCAGGGGGAATGGTCATCGTATGTCTCATTGCTCTAAACCCTACAATTGTTACTATTTTCTTGAAACCATTTCCAAGTGCTGGATAGGCCATCGCGAAGTGAAATACTAGGTTTCCAATTGATAAGAGATTGAGCCAATGAAACATCCAGCCGTTTAACCGGCGTTCCTTCCGGCTTACTCGTGTCGAAAAGAAGTTTCCCCTTAAATTCGGTTACATCGCAAAGTAATTCAGCCAACTCTCGAATAGAGCAGTCTGTACCTGTCCCCATATTAATGTGTGAACTCATTGGTGGAATTACCGCATTAAACTCAGCATTGGGAAGGTTTGCTATCTCGATAGAACCTCGAGCCAAATCAGAAACATGTAAAAACTCCCTTCTAGCCCTACCACTACCCCATATGCTTACCGACGAAGCATTATATTGCTTCGCCTGAGCGAATTTATTGATGAGCGCAGGAATAACATGACTGCCGTTAAGCTCGAAATTGTCATGAGGACCATACAAATTTGTAGGCATCACGCTTCGGTAATCTCTATCGTATTGCCTGTTAAAGCTTTCGCAAAGCTTAATACCTGCTATTTTGGCAATGGCATAAGGCTCATTCGTTGGTTCAAGAGCGCCTGAAAGAAGCGACGACTCTTTAATAGGTTGCTCCGCAAATTTTGGGTAAATACAGCTTGAACCCAAAAATAACAGTTTATTAATATCACTTTCGTGTGCCGCATTGATCACGTTTGCACTTATCATCAAGTTCTCGTAGATGAAACTCGCTGGCAATGTGTTGTTGGCGTTTATTCCCCCCACTTTTGCGGCCGCCAGATACACCTCGTCAACGCGATGACTTTTGAAAAACTGCTTTACTGCAAACTGATTTGTAAGGTCAAGTTGATCACGACTTGCTGTCACTATTTCAATATTGCTATTTTTAGATAGCTCACTGACTAGAGCACGCCCCACCATTCCCTTGTGACCGGCTACGTAAATGCGTTTAGCCGACATTATCAACCTTCCCCACTGATAGGGAGTTCAAACCCGTTCGCTTTTAAAAAAGCTAACCTACGCGCCTCTTCAGCATCTGACGCTACCATTTCTTCGCACATTTCTTTGGCTGATATTGTAGGTTCCCAGTTCAAGGTATCTTTTGCCTTGGTAGGATCACCTAACAAGGAATCAACTTCGGCGGGCCTAAAGTACTTTTTATCTACCCTGACTATCACATCTCCTACACTCAGTGCTGGTGACAGTGCTTTGTCGACAGAAACTACCGTAGCAATTTCGTGAACATCTGAACCAGAAAACCTAAGCTCAATGCCCAACGCCTTTGCCGACCATTGAACAAATTGTCGAACTGAGTATTGCTCCCCAGTTGCTACAACAAAATCCTCAGGTTTATCTTGTTGCAACATTAGCCACTGCATGTAAACGTAATCTTTGGCGTGCCCCCAATCTCTGAGCGCATCTAAATTTCCTAAATGTAAACAACTCTCTAGGCCCTGAGAAATGTTGGCTAGTCCACGCGTGATTTTTCTCGTTACAAAGGTCTCTCCGCGGCGAGGTGATTCATGGTTAAATAAAATCCCATTACACGCATATAGACCATATGCTTCTCTATAGTTAACGGTTATCCAATACGCATACAATTTGGCCACGGCGTAAGGTGAGCGCGGATGAAAGGGCGTGGTTTCTCTTTGCGGCGTCTCGGCAACTTTGCCATAGAGCTCTGAAGTAGAGGCCTGATAGAACTTAGTTTTGTCTTTTAAACCCAGTAACCTAATAGCCTCTAGAAGCCGTAAAGTTCCCATAGCGTCGACGTCTGCAGTATATTCAGGCGAATCAAAACTCACCGCGACATGGCTCTGCGCTCCTAAATTGTAAATCTCATCAGGTTGGATCATTTGCACTAATTTAATAATGTTGGAGCTATCGGTTAAGTCGCCATAATGCAATATGAAGTTCCTATTCGATTCGAAGGGATCTTGATAGATATGATCTACACGCTGCGTATTAAATGATGACGCTCTTCGCTTAATCCCGTGAACCTCATATCCCTTCTCTAACAGAAGTTCGGCTAAATAGGAACCATCTTGACCGGTGATACCTGTTATTAAAGCCTTCTTTTTTTGAGGCATTACATATCTCTCCAACTTATCACTTTCGTTCCTTCGAGCTTATCCCTAAGCACTTCACTAATATCAAGTTCATGCTCACCTTCCACACCATTTATCACCATGGATAATGCTAAATCACGCGCTTCCTCTATGGATTTTACTGGCACGTCCATTATCTCATTTATACTATCTCGAGTGGATTGCAGAAAACATGAAACGAGGGCGCCATTCTGTCTGAGCGCATTTGCAATTAATATCGACAATTGCCGTGTACCAAATACTCCAACTTTCATTCCAGCATAACTTGCCAAAAGCTTCTCTTGATTGAGAACCTTTTCAAGAAGCAATTTTAAATCAATAACATTCTTATCAAGCTGAACTTCCTTACTAGAGGTCGTTTCTCCAAGCAATTGAGCAACAGCATCAGCTTCTCTTTTTAGTAGCAACCTACTGGCGCTGCTAGAACTTGCGCCTCCCTGGCGAAAATTAGCGGAAATCGCATCGATATAAGTTCCGTGATACCGTGCTATCGCAGTTTTCATGAAGAAACTGTCAGCATATAACTTAAAACATTCGCTAAAAGGGCCTATCTTGTTGAATAACGAGGATTTGCAGAAAAACCCCTGATGACAGGTATTTGCACGATTCGATATCTCAGTGTTAGCAAACCATACCTCCCCAGATTCCTCATCGAAACATCTGACTTTTGTTACCGCATAATCAATATCTTCATGTCCAAAAGCATCGAGAATGGTTTCAATAACCCCCGCTTCATAAAGCGAATCGTCAGCACCGAGAAAATAAATTATGTCGCCTGACGCTAGTTCAACGCCACGGTTAAATGCATGATAAATACCTCTATCTGGCGCCGAAAAGACCTTAGCGACGTGTGGGTAATTAGATATAGTAGCCAGTGTTTTGTCAGTAGAGCCGCCATCGATAATTATATGTTCAATTTTATCTATTGCGGTTTGCTCGGCAACACTGCTAAGACACTCTTCTATTAAGTGAGCACAATTGTAGGTTGCCGTTATTATGGATATTTTCATTTCATTCTACGTTTATTCTCAGATGCCACTATTAGGCAAGGATCAAAAAATCTTGCCCATTATGCAGATTCTCACTTTCAAGAAACTCGGTTAGCTCTTCCCTGACAGGTTGCGCAGCCACCACTAACGCGGCTTGGGAAACAGCCATATAATTAGCTAGTGAAATGACGGGAATTTTCATTCCGTTATCAGTTACTATATCTTGAGTGGGCGAAGTTTCTACAAACGCTTTCACTGTAATACCTCGGTGCACCATTATTCTAGCAAACGCTTTTGCCATTTGGCCTGTTCCGAATACAAAGAGCGACTTGCCTGAAATACAATGTGAAAGCCTAACCCACTTTTCTTCAACGACTAGAGACAGTCCATGCTCAAGATCTCGCGCTGATAAAGAAGCCGTGGTAGAGGAATCACTTACCCTCATATTAACGAGCACTTTTTCAACGCACCCAAACTTAGCCTTAGCATTAAGCAGCCGCAAAAACAAAACGTAATCTTCAAACATTCTTAAGCAAGGATATCCAACGTTTTGCAGCGACGATGTTTTTGCAAAATAGGTAGTGTGAGGGAAACAGGGCCAATCTAAGAGCGTCTTTTGGATAGCACTTGGCTCAGATACGCTATTTAGTAGTCCTTCCTTCTTTGCTTTAAACTGCTTAAAGCGCGCTGAGTCACGCACCTTTTCGTTATCAGGAAAATAAGAAAGGAAGCATTTAACTAGGTCAAAGCCACCTTCCTCAAGATAATTTATCTGCTCTTGGAATCGGGTTGACGAGCTGATATCGTCTGCGTCCACTTTGGCAATGTATGGCGTGTTTACAAGGGATAGCGCTTGATTTAGGCAATAGCCCACGCCTTTGTTCTGGCTGTTTGCAACAAGCTTTATGCGAGCGTCACCGAAACTATTAATAACACCTGTTGTGTTATCGGTAGAACCATCGTCTATGATAAGCAATTCAAAGTCTTCATAAGTCTGAGACAGAACAGACGCAATAGAAGCGCCAACCCACCTTGAAGCATTGTAAGTTGTCATTAGCGCCGTAACGGTTGCCACTACCTATTGACCTCTAGCTTGTCTAATTTGATTTAGTTTGGCCGCTTTTCGTTTTGAATATTCATCTTCACTAATAAACTCTCTACGCATGTCTATTGGCTTTAATCGTGGCATCAACACTAAGCGATCACCACTTTTTAAGACCAGCGCTTTCTCTGAAAGTGGTTCGTCACTAATAATAATGAAATCAGGCCCACCGTAACAATGCCTTCCCTCTCCAACCACAGTAAATTGAGATAGAAACGCTAAATCTAAACTAGGATGCTGCGTGTACTTCTGGAGGAAAATAACGTCCTCTAAGCCAGACATAGTAGCAATTACAGCCAAGTCTACTCGAGACAAATCATTTGCTTGTAACGGCTCAAGCGGATTTTCAAAAGACCCCGGAGATAGTACGGTTACTCCTTTTATAGGCTGCCCAACACACTGGGCTACATCCATCGCAATATTGCACACTGAGGTATCGTTTTTAACTTCTTCATTGTTAATAAGCCAGTTGATGACTATCGGTTTAGCATCCGTCGCTGCTCCCTTCTTAGCTAAATCAAATAAGGGACTAGAGATAAAATAATGAGCCGGCTGCATTTGTAGATTCAAAGGAGAACGACTGAATTCATTTGCTAGGATTTTCTGGCGACGCACTCCAGACAGAGACGAGACAGCATCCTGACCATATTGGTCGTCAGAAATAATCGTAAGGATATCATCAACGTATCGCGCCCAGATAGCACTAAGCTCGTTTGCTGCACGTGTCGCAACTTGTTCGTCTGCAAGGTTAAGTAACTTACTAAACATGCTGTTAATATAGTTGAACGTGCCGTTGAGGTAATAAAAAGCCAATGACTTTTTTCGTTGAAACGAAGAAACAATAAAGTCCCTTTGTTTCAATATGAATTCGTCTATGTCTTCCATAATCGAAAAAGTCTTTTTTACGACCCCAGTCAAGGCGTTTAATTCCTCAATTAAGCTTTGTGTACTGTATCGATTTCCAAATTCATTAATAAACCAATCATTGTGCTCACTAGTAAATGCAAGGGTGTTTAAAGCAAACTTCGCATTAGCCTTCATTTCAGGAGCAGAGACAAGTAGCACATTCTCCTGTTTCAGTGGCTTGGCTCCAAGTATTCTCGCACCGTCGTTAAGGTTGTAGACCTCGCTAGAGGAAGAAGCAAATACTTGCTCTAAAACGCTTTTCGAAACTTTGAATTCGTATTTGGTTTTTACCCAAGGTTTAAAGTTGCCAGGAATCGCTAATGACATTGCATGGTTAGCTGAATAATCATATAACTCATTGCCTTCTACATCGTAATATCCAGAAGACTTTGAGTGATGGTATGAATCACTAACAAACCCCATATCGGTACCAAAAAGATATATTTGGTTGAAACCGATAGTAGTGGCGATATCTGCAGCAAAGTTTGTAACTGTGGGATAGGAAAAGTTCAACGTCGTAAAACCGTGATCCTTCTTAAGCTCTGTGAAGGCCACAGTTGATGCCTCGCCCTGCTTAAAGGCCAATAAGGTTTTTCCAAATAGAGCAGCTGCATCGGGATGAATACCGTTACAGCTTAATAATGTAATTCGTTTTAGATAGTCTTGATCATCAACTCTAGTGAGCCAATCGAAGGTAGAACGGTTTGTCTCAATTTCAGCATGATAGTCTGGGCAAATTCCCTGCCGATGTAGTGCTTGAAGCGCTGTTCCACATGATATTATGATCGCCCGTTCAGACTCTTCCTTTAGCGTATCCATTAGTCCGTCTAACGAAGGTCCGTTTCCAACAATAAATACCGGAACATCCAACACCTCGGTTGGCAAGAGTTTCTTAACTCTGTTATTTAGAAAAGGGACATTGTTTTTTAATGCCCACAAGGTATGAGAAATACCGTACTTTGCATTATCAAAGTAATCCCCCATCGCAATGATAACAAGCAATTGCTCGCGCAGTTGGGCGACTGCATCAGTAAGTTTCTCGTTAACATAGCTCTGGTAGAAGAATGTATTTGCCAACACATAAGGGCCAACAGACTGAAATTGAATCAATAAATCATTGGTGAGGTTTGAGCCATCGTCACCTATGTTTAAGTAAAGGCGCTTTTTTCCATCATCAAACGAAGAAATGATATTTGCCCAGTCAATGGCAAATAATGAGGCATAAAAGAAATCTCGATTTGGCTCGCAAATAAATAGCATACCAATATCGTGTTCTTTTACTAAGTCGTTAAGCCCATAACCACTGCCAATGCCAAACTGGATGATAGACTTGACCTGAGTAGGTAACGCACTTTGCTTCTCCTGCACATCTTTTAGTACAGATTCGCACTCTTCGACAAGCTGGTAGTGCAAATACCCTTTTAACTTCTTTCCTTTATAGCTTAAAAGTAGACCGTCTTTGTTCGGCTTCGATGCAAAGGATTCAAAATTTGTTTTCGCGTCAACAATTGGCGCGCTGGAAAACAATGCATTGGTTGACTTGTGATAAAGATAAACCTCCCCATCCACGCTAGCGCTTGGCGCCCACTGCTGAGGCTCATAATTTACAAACTCTTCGTATAGGTTCGGGAAGTACTTTTTTAAAGCGACGAGATTATTATTCTTGCGCTCCTCATCTAAATTTGAAGAACGCAACTCCTTGTCATCTTTTAGCGGTGCCCACTGATGAAGGTAACTCTCGCTAATTGAACTAGTGTTACGAGCAGGTAACCACGACTGCAGTTCATGCCAATCTGATGTCATTAGTTTACTTTCGAGGTTATTGAACACCGGGTTATGCAAATGCTTATAAAAATCTAGTTTATCAACTCCAATGTGCTTTTTAAGCTCCAACATATCTTTAGCGAAGTTTGCGCCGTCAGAACCAATTTGAAGATACAAGGCGATGCTTCGTTCTTTTGCGATATTGAGCAGTTCTCTCCAATTGAGACTAGAAAGCGAACACACAAAATAGTCAATATTAGGCTCATAGACCACTATATGTTGATAGCGGCCTTCGCTGATCAAATGTTCAATGTGGTAACCTAACCCCAACCCCATTACAACCATCGCAGCAACGGATTGCTCATTATCACTAGATAATGAAATAGGATTGGTGCGAGCAATATATGCGTTGTAGTGAGAGAGGACTTCTTGTTTTGGATGCTCACCATATAACACCTGCCCGGTGTTGTAGTTAATGATATTCAGCTCGCCAAATTTATTACACAGCAAGGTAGATACTGATGAATCATGCTTCTTAATTAAGTCTGCAAGGGTAGGAATAAACCGCTCAAATGCACTAATGCTGAGTCGATAGTTATCCCTAATCTCTTGCGCAAGAGCTCGCTCAATATTTTGCTGCTGTCGTTCATCTTCATGAACGTGAAACTGAATCTGCTGTAACATGGCTATTTATATTTCTTAACGGCTGCGCGGCCTCTGGAAAATTTGACCGCTTCTTTTTTAGCGTTATCAAGCAAACCTTGCGCCAGCTCTTCAAGCTTTTGATTTATAGTGATTTCTCTTTGTGCAAACGAGTTTTTTTCATCACCCTCAAGGCGAGATAGCGCTCTAACAACGACTTTATGGCGTATTTGGGAAAGATACCGAAATCGTTCAGTGGAAAAGGTATCACTGGACGATGACAAACAAGCAGCTAACTCAGCGTTAACTGCTTGGAGGAATAAGGGAGTTTCGCTGTGATTTAATATCGAGTTTTTCAAATAGCTTGTCGGTTCTGACGCTGGGCCTCATATGCTTCCTGTTTCGCATCCTCAGGAATCTGCACCCACGCATCTCGGATTGGTGTTAATAGGCTAGACACTTCATCTAACATATTCAAGTCGTTATTAAAGTGTGCGTCATTTAAGCGTTCAACCATATAGTTATACAACGCAAACATATTTTCAGCGACTTCACCGCCCACTTCTAAGTCGAGCGTGTCCCGCAAATGCATGATAATCGCACTTGCCTTCGAGATGTAATCAGCTTTGACCACCAATTCTTTACGCTCCATCGCACCTTTAGCATACGCAATTCGGTCGAGTGCCCCCTGTAACAGCATCAAAGTAAGCTTATGCGGATCAGCATTTGCTACGTCCTGTTTCAGATTACCCTTGCGATAGGCATTTATACCTTTGAGTGACATAAAAACTCCAACTCTACTTTAGTTACAACGACGCTAACAGCGCTGAACCAGTCTGATTTAACTGCGCAACGGTTTGGTCGAGGTTCAAATATTTATCTCGAAGTATCTCTTCGTAATTCAGCATACGTAACTCAAGCGTCTCGCGCTGATCGTATAAATCTTCGCGGTCGTCTTTCGCCGCACGCTCTCTTAAGCTAATTAGTCCACTGTAAGAGGTGTATTCTTTAGAAAACTCATACAACCGAGTAGCAATACCCTCATCTGGGTCAGTGAACAATTTAGCGATTTCATCAAAGCTATCTTCTAGTGCATCTTCAAGTCGGTCTTCGCCAGTCCCTAAGCCAAAATCAGTCGAGCCAATTTCGAGCTTGCCATCATCGTCGAACTCTATACCGATTTGGAAAAGTCCACCTAGTGCAGAAGAGCTCACATTATCCCCAACGATAGAAGCCAAGCCGCTTTGAATACCGCGCAGCAAAGAATCACCTGCCAATGCGCCGTCTTCTTCTAGTTCAGACTCACCGTATCGAGTTAATGTTTTGATTTCATCAATCAGAGCATTGTAGTTATCGACAAAGTCTCTGATCTTTTTATCTAAGCCTTCTTTGTCATAACCGATGCTAAGTTTTGTCGCTAAAAAGTCGCCCGCAGCATCCTTCGGGGAAACTTCATTAACCTCAAAGGAGGCGTTCTGAATTGTATTTTCGAACTCGTTCGAGCTACTTTGAACTTCAATGCCATCAATATAAGCGATGGCGTTTCTCGCGCTTTCTATATTTGCTGCACTGATATTGTTGGTGCCGCCGGTCGTCGATAAACGATCTAGCTCAGCAGCCCCAGTATCATTAGTGATAACCAAGTCGTTGCCATCGCCAGTCTCGCTAGAGGAGAATACTAGTCGAGGGCCTGCGCCAGTTCCGGTATCAATAATGTTTGCGGTAACACCAAAGTTTTCGTCGGAATTATTTATTTTTTCGCGTAACGCGGTAAGTGACATACCAGCGGTAACGTCTATGGTGAAGCTTTTACTTCCGCCTACGTCAAAGGTCAATGAACCGGATCCCGAAGTAAGTACGGGGTCACTACTCGATGTAAATGCACCAGCATCTGTAGTTATTCGGCTTCCAGCTGCGAGCTGTTCGACAACAACTTCGTAACTGCCTCGCAATGCGGAGTTTGACGCTTCTGCAGAAAGAACGTCATTATCTTCAGAAGGATTGGTGATGGTGGGCTCTCGACCATTAATACCGTTATCACTGCGCAATTCATCGACGGCATCTTTAAAGTCAGACAGCTTAGATTTAATTTGTCCTAGGCCAGAAATTTCAGCCTCTATACGCTCTTCCTTGGCGTTTAAACGTTCCTCTTTAGGCTGACGTTCTGCAGTTAGAAGCTGTTGTACAAGATCATCGAGTGCCAGGCCTGAGCCCACACCTAGAGACTGAATTGTCATACTTTACCTCGTTAAACCTGATTGTTGATAAACACTCCTACACTGTTCCCAACATCCTGTTGCAACTCTTGAATGCGTTCAGCAAGTTTCAATACTTCTTCTGAAGGTATTTGCCTAATGACATCGCCAGATTGTGAATCTTTTACCGTTACCACCGAGCGATTTGTTTCTTCGTCAATAGTAAATGCTAAATCTCGATTCTGAACCTTAAGGAATGATTCAACTTTGGAGACAGCTTCATCTAACTGTGCACCGTTCCTCTCTACATTTTTGTTATCGGCTTGCTGACCAGAAGCTTGAGCGTTATTTTGTTCGTCAACATTTGTACCTGAAAACTGAGCCTGCTTAGCTTGATTAGCAAGTTGACTTTGTTCTCCAGTTTGCTGCCCATTGCGATTAGCATTCAGTTCAGAAACCGAAGGCGCTTCATTTCGCACTGGTGCCAATGGCGTAGTCGATGCAAAACCTTGGCCACTTTGGGTATTTTGAATTTCCACTTAATACCTCCTAACTGAAACGACAAAACGGGCCTTGCACACAAAGCACAAGCACCCGTTACATCTCAACTAAGGTAACTAATTAAAGTATAGCTTATCCAAGCAAAGACAGCGCAGTTTGTGGACGCTGATTCGCCTGACTGAGAACAGAAACAGATGCCTGCTGGATGATCTGGTTTCTAGTTAGCTCAGCAGTTTCTGTCGCAAAATCTGTATCACGGATTTGTGAGCGAGCAGAAGACAGATTTTCGCTAATATTACTAAGGTTACGAATAGTAGACTGGAAGCGGTTTTGAAGTGCACCAAGGTCCGCGCGCACAGCCCCGATACCAGAGATAGCTGCGTCGATATCACTTAGCAAAGACGACGCGCCCGCCGCAGTAGATACATCGTTGGTGGTGATTCCAAGGCCTGTTGCGCTAAAACCACTGATAGAACCTAAATTAGTAGACGATAAGTTTACTGAGATAGTTTGGCCAGCGTTGGCACCAACAAGAAACTTCGCTGAGAAGTTACCATCCAATATATTAACGTTACCAAACTGGGTGTCAGTAGCGATTCGTGAAATCTCAGTACGTAGTGCTGATACTTCTTTTTGAAGTGCTTGACGGTCGGCCGAGCTGTTTATGCCATTTTGCGATTGAACTGCAAGTGTACGGATACGCTGTAAGCTTGTAGTTACTTCGCTTAGGGCACCTTCAGCTGTTTGAGATAAAGAAATAGCATCGTTCGCGTTACGAACGGCTTGGTTCAAACCTTGAACCTGAGACGTTAGACGATCTGAGATCTGCAAGCCCGCAGCATCATCTGCTGCGCTATTGATGCGGAATCCCGATGATAGTCTTTCAAAAGACGTGTTTAAGCGATCATTTACGTCAAAAAGCTGACGTTGTGCGTTGATCGACGACACATTAGTATTTACAAATAAAGACATTAGATTACCTCCTAGGGATTCAATGGCCGATGTGGTATCATCAAATCCTTCCAGTTCAAATTAGCTGGGTCACTACTCCCGACTAACTCCTCTCTTAAAAGTAAAGTAAATTACCCCTCAACAATAGTTATCGGCAAAGTCTTTAGGTTCTTTAGCTTTTTTTCCAATTTTTTTTGACACCCTCAAAAAAATCAAATTAAGCCATTGATTAATATAACAATAAAAAGCTTAGAAAATTAAAAAACAATGGCAGAAACTTGCTTTTATGCTCAGCTTTCCATTGAAGACATGAATTAAATTTTTAATCACACACAGTATCTCACTACGTAAGAACTGCGTAACGCAAAGGGGAAATCGAACGGTAAGTTATCGTCGAATTTTTGAGTTATGCTTATATACCTAGGATAGGCTGTAAAGCTGGCATAGGATATGCTTAGCTTAGTATGAACGAAATGTCTTGCTCAGCGTTTTGTTTGAAATTGGTGGGATGTTTCGGTAAAAATAAAAAAAGGCCGAGACAAATTAATCTCGGCCAATTTGCTCACGTTAGGAGATTGAGCAAATTCAGTTTCTGTCGGCTGGCAGGTATTTAGTAGGATAAACTGGCCTCTCAACCAACACTTCTACACTCTCAGTCCTGTTAGTCGACGCTTTCTTAAAGGGGCGGCCTTACCGGCCGCTTTCCTTTCACTAGGGGATGGCCTCTCAACTCCTTCCCAATTCAGCGTCTATGTTCAACGTATTGATAATTAACCTAACAGAGATAGTGCGGCTTGTGGGCGCTGGTTAGCCTGAGCAAGAATGGTTGTGCTCGCTTGCTGTAGAATCTGGTTACGGCTTAATTCTGCCGTTTCAGTGGCAAAGTCAGCATCTTTAATACGTGATCTTGCCGCCGATACGTTTTCAGAGATGTTGCTCAAGTTACGAATCGTAGACTGGAAACGGTTTTGCAATGCACCTAAGTCAGCTCTTAACCCACCTACAGCAGAGATTGCTGAATCAACTGCGGTTAATAGACGAGAAGCTCCCTGCTCAGTTAGAACGTTGTCGGCCAAGATGCCCAATCCAGTAGCACTGAAACCATTTACGCCCGCTCGTGCTAGAGCAGTTGTAGATAGGTTTACCGAAATCGTTTGACCTGCATTTGCACCTACCAAGAATTTTGCTGAGAAATCTCCCGATAAAATGTTAACACCTGCAAACTGTGTAGTTGTCGAGATTCTCGAAATTTCAGTACGTAGCGCCGACACTTCTTTTTGTAGAGCTAGACGGTCAGCAGAGCTGTTAATACCGTTTTGAGACTGAATAGCAAGCGTACGAATACGCTGAAGAGCTGTTGTCGTTTCTTGCATTGCACCTTCAGCTGTTTGTGCTAATGAAATGCCGTCGTTCGCATTTCTTACCGCTTGATTCAAACCTTGAACTTGCGAAGTCATACGGTCTGTAATCTGTAGACCAGCTGCATCGTCCGCAGCGCTATTAATTCTGAAACCAGACGATAGGCGCTCAAAGGCGGTGCTTAGATTGTTGCCGGTGGTAAATAATTGACGTTGTGCATTTAATGATGACACGTTGGTATTAACAAATAGACTCATGGGTCTCTCCTAACAGTTTCGAGTATTGCGCTATTGCTTTTATTATCCGCGCGATTGTTTTAAATATTTGGCATAGCCTGTGCTTTGTGTAAGGTGTCAGTGTTAATCTGACGTTTCATTGGCACACTACCAATGAAACTTGCTAAAGAGAGAATTTCATTCTCTTTGCTGGCCGGTGGGTTTGATGTTCCAGACCTCAAACCTCTCACTACCTCCTGGCTTCATTCTCGCCGGTTAGCAGCTCCACACCATTCAACAAACCTTTCTTTATATCGCCTTAAACAAAAATTACTTTAGAAAAACTAATTATTTTATTTTAAGCCAACCAAAGCACTGATTTTCCTAACTTTAATATTCAAGATGACTAAGCAAACTTGAAAACAAAACACTTTCATTTGGATGTTTATTATTGTTTTCATCCATCAGAGGAAACAAACTAACTTTATCTCCCCTTTGTAATAGTTATCGTCCACTTATCAATTTTACTTTAGAAGTTTTTTGATAAATTTTGACGAGCAATAAGAGAACAAGAAATACCGCAATTAAATCAAAACTTTAGACAAGTCAGACAGTGGTGATTTTTTGGAAAAAGAAGAACTATAAGGAAAGTTTTTCAAAGGTGAAAAGGTAGCAGGTAGCTGTCACATAACAGGAGGGTTAGCTAAAGGAAATAGAAGAGAATAAATAAAAAGGCTGATCACGAGGCGACCAGCCTTTCATGTGCGTGGACTAGAGCACTACCTCCTGGCTCCACTATTTAATCATTAACCTAGAAGCTGCAACGCTGCCTGTGGACGCTGATTAGCCTGAGAAAGTACAGTTGTACTCGCCTGCTGGATAATCTGATTACGCGTTAGGTTAGCGGTTTCAGTTGCAAAGTCAGTATCTTTAATTTGAGAACGTGCTGCAGAAACGTTTTCTGAGATGTTACTCAAGTTTCGAATTGTTGACTGGAAGCGGTTTTGAAGCGCACCTAAGTCAGCACGTAGTCCACCGATCGCTGAAATAGCGGTGTCGATATTAGCCAGCATTGAAGAAGCATTATCACTAGTTAATACGTCCGAGCCAGTAATCCCCAAACCAGTCGCACTGAAGCCATTAACACCAGCACGTGCCAATGTAGGGCTAGATAGGTTTACAGAAATTGTCTGACCTGCGTTTGCGCCTACTAGGAATTTCGCAGAGAAATCACCCGATAGGATGTTAACGCCGGCAAATTGGGTAGTCGTAGAGATACGTGAAATCTCAGTACGTAGTGCAGACACTTCTTTTTGCAGCGCTACACGGTCAGCAGAGCTGTTGATACCGTTTTGCGATTGAATGGCAAGTGTACGAATACGCTGTAGTGCAGTCGTAGTTTCAGAAAGTGCACCTTCAGCAGTTTGCGACAGTGAAATCGCATCGTTTGCGTTACGTACAGCTTGGTTAAGTCCTTGGACTTGTGAAGTCATTCGGTCGGTAATCTGTAGACCTGCGGCATCATCAGCAGCGCTGTTGATACGGAAGCCTGAAGAAAGGCGTTCAAACGACGTGCTCAAAGAATTACTAACATCAAATAGCTGACGCTGGGCATTCAATGAGGATACATTGGTATTAACGAACATAGACATAAAGTCTCTCCTACACTCTCAGTCCAGCGTTTGCTGGCAGTCGGCCTAACCGACATTTTTGTTTTAGTAGTCATCAAGACCTGAGGGGTAATTGATGAACTGGCTCTCTCAGAAACTGTATCGACACTAATTAGATTCCCTTTAGAAAAAAATACGATTTTTGCCGATAAGCGGTAAGATATTGCCGCGCAATAAAATTAAAGCACCGCATAACTAAAGGATTTTTAAGGAAGATTTGACGTGAAAAAAAGTTTGAAGCTACTGGATATAAAACGTGTATCAAAGTCTGCAGCGCATTGCGCTTTCACTGATTTGATTGAAAATCCGTTCGACAAAAGTCGTAAAACATTGATGTGTTGCTACCGGCAAGCTACAAATCATGTTAGTGCTGACGGTGTGCTTGTTGTATCAACTATTGATAAAGCTTCATTTCAAATTCGCCACAGAGTAATTATTCGAGAGAGTAATGCCGACTTACGAGATCCTAAGTTCTCACACGATGGCTCTCGCCTCATGCTAACTTCCTATGCAAAGACATACCTTGAAAATGGCAAAATGGTCACAAAAATGATGACTTATTTCACCACTACGGGCCTATCTTGGTCAGGAGCTAATAGACATGGTAAGAGCGGATGGTGGCTGTGGAACCATACTTGGCATAATTCAGACGCGTATGGCTTTGCATATAATCGACCATCAAATACGCTTTCGCTTTATAAGGGTGATCCAACGCGGGCAATGCAATTGCATAAAGCAGAAGCGTTTAGCTTAGATAAACACAAAAAGGGCTATCCCAACGAAAGTACTATTCTATTTAATTCTAACGGCGATGCCTTTGCCTTTCTTAGGCGTGATGCTGATACATTCAGCGCACAATTTGGTACGTCAAAACCGCCTTATACCAAATGGAGCTGGCATGATTTGGGTATTTATATTGGCGGCCCTGCTGCTGTGGCGTTAGGTGAAAGCCTGTATATTGTTGCAGGAAGACATGTCGACTGGGACTCTCGCCAATTTACGACCAAAATATGGCTCTTTGATAGCGTAACTAAAACACTTACTGAGCTTAATACACTGCCAAGTAATGGTGATACCAGCTACCCTGGCCTAGTGATAGAAAACGATACGCTTTATATGTCCTATTATTCTTGCCATATCGACAATCAAGCAAGAGTCTACATGGCATGTTTTTCTGGCGTAAAAGCTTTAACGACAAAAACCGCTTAGATGTAATTAAATAAAGATAAATTCGTAACTTGAGGGAATGTAGCAAGCGCAGCGCTTAATGCCGTTTCCTGCTTTGCGAATTCTGTTGACGCTTCAGCATAATCAACATCTTGAATTGATGAGCGCTGTGCCTTGGCTGCAATTTCCATGTCTAAATTGCTTTCATAGGTACTTTCAGCAATATTTAATCGACTTCCCAGAGAGGCTCGTTCGAGAGAAAGCTTTTCAAGGCCATTGTCTAATCCGACAAGTGCGTCAGCTATCGACTCTTGCAGAGCAGAATTGTCTATAGTGGAGTCCATTAAGATAGTTTGGATTTCATGAATGGACTGCGCCATACTTTTTTTCTCTGGTGCATCAAACGATAAGTCTATGCTGTCTCCCGGTGCAGCAGTAGCGTTAAATTCCATTCCTTTTATAGTGAAAGGCTGACCAGAGGTATAGGAAACTGAATCGACAACGGTGCCAGTTCCTTGATTAACGAGCTCAGCCTGTCCCGTAGCAAGAAAGTTTATGCGATAATCGTTGTTCGCCGCATTTACCGGATCGTAATTTTTATCGAAAAAGGTATCGAACGTTCCCTGTTGCTTTACAGATGCATTATTAATCGTTGCTGTACTACTAGGGTCGACTGAAAATTTAAAGCGTGAGAGCACATTTTCAAACACTTCGTATCCATTGCTTGTTGATTGAATTTTAGAGCTATTTGAAAGCTGAACAAAGCTTACACCAGGGTCACCAGCAAAGGTGATCGCATTCCCGCTTGCTGCAGGATTGTACTCAAAAGCTTGATTGCCCGATTGGTAGCCCGCATACAGATAGTTGCCATCAGCATCTTGTGTATTCATCAGATCAAACACTTCAAGTTTTATTTGCTCTAGCTCCGCGCCAATTGCGCGTTTATCAGGATCATCTAAAATTCCATTTCCAGCTTGGACTATAAGCGTTCGCGCACGGTTTATTGATTCGGTAATATTCGTCAATACAGCTTCCTGCTGTTCGAGCGAACCTGTTACTAAATCATTGTTGCGCTGAAATTGGGTTAGCTCATCGATTTCTTCGGTTAAACGTAATACTTTTGCCGCACCAACGGGGTCGTCACTCGGAGTGATAATGCGTTTTCCAGAAGCTAGCTGCTCTTGAGTCTTTGCCAAATCGCCCTGATTTTGCATAATCGAGCGCATGTTTTGATCATAAATTTGATTCGTTGATATACGCATAACTCACCTACCTCGCTGACTGCAAAATGGTATTAAACAATTCTTGCGCCGTAGACAAAATTCGCGCTGCGGCAGCATAGCTTTGTTGATACTTTATTAAATTTGCGGCTTCTTCGTCTAAGCTAACGCCAGAGACAGACTCAAACCAATTCTGCGATTGAACCTTCATGGCTTCCGCTGAAGCAAGTGTTACTTTTGCCATCGAGGCATCTTCACCAATTCGGCCAACCATAGATGCATAAGCATCTTGGAAGGTACGTGGCGTATTCGTTGCTTCACTGCTCACTTGCACCGTATTTTCGTTTTGAATAGCTGCTAAATTAAGCGCATTACTGTTATCGTTAAAGCCATCTGTATTATAGCTGATCGAGAAACTATCCCCAGCTTTTGGCACGCCATCCAAGCTCAAATCAAAGCCTGGATCTGGGCTTATTCCCGCTTGACTAATGAGGTTAGTTAAATCAGTTGTGCCAGTTACTGTAGCTAAAACATTACCGCTTCCATCTACAACGTCGTATGTATCTGCGGCCGTAAAGTTAATTTGAGCTGGCGCTGAATTTAACAGCCCACCCGCTCCGTCAAAAGCAGAAGCGCCGACTTCTGTGTTAGATACCGCAACGTCAATAACATTTGCGCTTCCCAAATTTGTATTATTTGCTCCCGCTCTCACCGGGCTTGCAAACGCCAAATCTTCAGGGCGATTTGTCTCTAGTGTAATCTTAGACGCGATATCTTTAGTTGGCTGAATGAGAAACTCATTACCGACGGTATAGGGATCGGTTCCTGAGAAATCAACTTCAATACCACCAGGCAATTCATTAAACCCAGCTGTAACCGCGTAATTGGAATAGATAATATCATTGCCAGAAGCGTCTTTTTTCGGTGTACCATCTGCATTTAATAGCGTAATTTCTATTTGGCTAGGCACGCCCGCAGTTACTGCCGTAACCTCAATTTTGTAGTCAGCATCCGTTAACTCTGCACCTTTACCTTCGGTAATCTGGGCAGTTACAACATAGTCACCATTGGTATCGCTATATGCTAATCCGCGAAACGAGGGTATATCGAAAATATTGCTACCAAGTTGGCCGTCTAAGTCCATCCCCAATTTATTTTGCGTATTCATTGCATCGGCGAATGCTACTGATAGCTGACCAACATCCCGCATTGCAGGGCCTAAAATTTCGTTTCTGTACCCGAATAAACCGCCAAGTGCGCCACCTAAATCATCTTCTACGATACGTATTGAGGCATCAGCTTTTGTCTGTGAGCCAAAGTTTGTTTCTAGTTTAAGCTGCTTGAACGTTAAGTCAGCATTGGTATTCAGTTCAAATAAATTAAATGCGCCATTTTCTAATACCAATGACTCACCAGAAGTCAGGTTAATTGTTACCGCTCCATTTTGCGTGGTGCTTTCTTTAACTGTTATTCCCATGATTGAAGCGAGCTCGTCTATCGCTTGATCTCTCTCATTAAGCAATGCGCTAGGCTGGTCGCTGGTATTGTTACCATTGGCAATAACAATATTGCGATTTAGATCGCCAATATTGCCAATCAAGGTGTTCGCTCGATTCACCATCGACGTGAACTCTAGGTTTAATTCTTCTTCTTTCTCCAACATATAATCAGACAGTGTCTTCATTCGTTGGTACAAAGACTCAGATTTCCCTAACACTTGGTCGCGAGACGCCAGGTTAGTAGGATCGTCAGCAGCTGTTTGCAACGCGGCGAAGTACTCGCTCATACCTTGAGAGATGGAATTAGCCTCACTCGCTAATAGGTTATCAATGGCCGTTGTTTTGCCAGAGAATGCCTCAAGCTCGCCGACAGAAGTAATGTCCCTGCGCAATTGATTTTGAGCAAATACGTTGATGATACGTTCGGTATTGCCGATCTCTACACCGAAGACTTGGCTGTTTTGAAGCTCAGTGCGCTCGCGAACATAGCCTGGCGTGTTGACGTTGGCAATATTGTTACTGGTCGTTTGTAATAGCTTACTACTGGCGTTAACACCACTGGTCGCTAATGAGAATAAATCGACAGAACTCACAATGTAATCTCCAATGCTATGGCATTAACGTGCTGAGACGATCGCTGTTATACACTGCCATTATCTTGCGCGCGTATTCAGGGTCGGTAGCGTAGCCCGCTTCTTGAAGCGCATGGGTATAGCGCGCTGCGTCAGAAGCATTCTCGACAGCATGGCTGTAGCGAGGCTGTGATGTGATAAAGCGTCCATAGTCATCCATTGCGTCTTCTACTGACGAGTAGGACCTAAAAGCAGCCTTTTGTTTTTGCGGTAGTCCATTGTTAAATTCCAACGTGTCGACTACAGCCTGCTCTCCTTGCCATCCCTTATTTGCTTTG
>VMHT01156027.1_pt1 | contig 57259 bp, 34 predicted proteins | sample 4693611 | NCBI WGS metagenome assembly VMHT01 (sample SAMN12280063, study PRJNA550983) | marine metagenome | isolation source: seawater sampled from same location over 5 years 0.02-0.2 micron viral filtrate | place: USA: collected off the coast of southern California halfway between the port... ... | reverse complement strand
GTATAAACATTAATCAGTTGATTGAGAAGAGGATCCCTTGTTGTGATCTTCTTCATCCTGATCATTGTTTAACAGAGAAGCAAGTGGCAGAGATAGCACATGATATCAGAATGGATATTGACTTACATCCCATTTACAAGCAAGTGGATAGATCTATCATGCGGTATGTAGAAGCAGCTGGTATTGATAATAAAGAGCATTGGGTTGAAGAGAAACTACTTGATCTTCCTGATGAAGAAGGTATATCTTTTGATTAAGGAATTGTAAAGAGGACATTATGGCGATATATAAGAATAACAGGATTGTTATTGATCTCACTGAGTTAGTTGAATGTCGAGTAAAAGTCACTGGACAGGAACTATCTGAGTATGAAGTTGAACAGATAGCGAGTGCATTACAGCATACTCTGACATGGGATAGTTTATACTTTATGGTAGATACTGCAATACTTGATTTTGTAGGTATGAATCCAATAGAGTATGGTAGTACAATGAATGAGAGTTGGTTATTGGAGATCGAGCGTAACAAGAAGAAGTTCAAGATGGTAGATTTAAAAGGAGGGTCATGGACTATTCAAGTGCCACAACGGATAAAGGAGTAAAGTCTTATCACATTTATTTCGAGGATAAGTGTTTGTTTAAGAACTTAACTGAGGAAGAGTTTGATTTGATATGGGCGAAGTTATATCGTTCGTATCATACAGATAGTTTGTCGTTCTCTTCTTGTGTGGGAGATGAGTGTAAGTTAGAGGAGCAGAGTTATTAGTCACCCACTTGATGTACTTGATGAATATATTGATAAGTGGGTAGAACACCTACAGGAGCCAACTCCGAGTGGTATCTTTCGGTGTCCTTTTGCAAAGAAGGTTAGGGAAGAGAAACGTCTCAAGTTTAAAAAGGTATATGACTATCTCTCTGCGTATGATTACTGGAATGCCGTATCAGAAGTCATACAGGGGTTTGATGACAGTTGTGATGTTCATATTGTTGTAGCTCATACGAACTATGAGATTGTGAATCCAGGCAACATGGGAGGGAGTGTCGATGCAATGAACTCTTTTCTTAATGCAATGGGAAGAGACTTATGGGTTGTACCGAAGATGGATAATCTTTTTACGATAGTCATGGTTCAAAAAATTACCGTTTTGGACAATGGGAGTCGTAAGCTGGAGGAACAGGGATATTATAATAATCGTTATTGTGAACAACAGATGGAAATGATGGTCAATGGACGCAGAAGATTCAGAAAGAAGATAGATGGAATATAAAAAAAATCCGAACGTAACGTTCAAAGTGAACATTTAATTTTTATAGATAGCGTGACATGGAAAAACTTGAAACAATGCACCTAGACCTAGAGGTCAAGGAACTGGAATACATCTACGAATCAATTCAGTTTCGCCTCGAAAATGATAATCATCTATTATACCATCCTGATATTCGCAAAGATCTAGAAGATATGCTTGCGGAATGGGAAGATGAGTACCTATAACGTCTACATTGGCGAGAACTTAATTATGGAGAAAGTTCCCGATACTGACATTAAACATAAACTAGAATACATAACCGAATACTTTCGCCATTATCCTAGTGATGATCTCCGTACTCAAGAAATAAAAGTTGTTAAGAATTAGAGACTATATAATATAACACTATGGACAAATTGGTTTGACCGTGGTATACTTACTATGTAATTACAACATGTTATGGCAAAAGGATTTACAGTAAAAGCTAATGCTCCGAAAGCGAAGAAAGTTGAAGATGACTTTAATCTAGAGGAAGCAAAAGCATTAGCAAAGGGTAAAGCAATAGTATTCTGCCTGCCAGGCCGAGGAGTTTCTTATATTTTCCTAAAGAACTTCGTACAACTATGCTTTGACCTAGTTCAGAATGGTAGTTCCATTCAGATCTCACAGGACTACAGTTCAATGGTGAACTTCGCAAGGTGTAAGTGCCTAGGTGCGAACGTTCTCAGAGGACCAGATCAGATTCCTTGGGATGGAAAACTTAAGTACGACTGGCAGTTATGGATCGACTCTGATATTGTATTCGATACAGAGAAGTTCTATCGTTTAGTATGGATGCAAAAGGATATCGCTGGTGGTTGGTACTGCACAGAAGATGGTAAGACAACATCTGTTGCACACTGGTTAGAAGAAGAGGACTTTGCAAAGAATGGCGGAGTGATGAATCACGAAACTATTGAGTCTATCTCTCGTAGACGTAAACCATTCACAGTTGACTACACTGGTTTCGGTTGGTTACTCGTCAAGAACGGTGTATTCGAGCACAAAGATATGAAGTATCCTTGGTTTGCACCTAAGATGCAAGTATTTGACTCAGGTGAAGTACAAGATATGTGTGGAGAAGATGTTTCATTCTGTCTCGATGCAAAAGAAGCGGGTATGGAGATCTGGATTGATCCTAAGATCCGTGTTGGTCACGAGAAAACGAGGATTATCTAATGACTTTAGACCAATTTGGAGCACTCAATGTGTGGCGAGTTGAAGAACTCACCACTCAGGGGTGGGAAGTTCAAGATGATAAAAGAGATAAAGGACTATCTCAAGAAAATGCAAAGGTTAGATTGGAATTTTACCTTGGCGAAGGTGTTTCTAAGGATAGATTAAGAGCTGTTCTAGATAAATAAAAAGAAAACGGTTAAAAATGGCAGATTCCAATCCAAAATTAGCACCCCATAATGTCGAAAGTCAGGGATTTGCTAGTGGAAGTGTAAAAGGACAGTATGATGTGAGTGCTCAAGCAAGAAAAAAAGCTGCCGCAAACACAAATGAAGCACAATCTCCACTCGCTGCTGGTTAAAAAACATCTAAAAAACTCTAAAGACCCCTCAAAGGGTCTTTTTTTGTGTCTAAATAGAATTTGAATAGTATATTAGTCTGATGAGATTAGAGGATTGGGATAAATCTTACGAAGATTTTTACATTAACCCTAAAAAAGAAGAGAATGTATTGCGTGAAGTTGTCGGTGACGATACTAACGATGGTAAAAGGAAGCAAAACTTAAACGAATCTAACGATTAATGCCAAGTATTGACGAACAACTGAATCAAAGTCAACCTTTTAAGGATATTAGCTTATCATTTGCTAGACATCCTGTTACAGATGACATTGGAGTCTTCACAAATGAGAACTCTATCAAACGTGCTGTCATGAATTTGGTCAGAACTCGTCTTGGTGAGCGCTTTTACAACCCACTCGTAGGTAGTAAAATCGAAGATCAGATGTTTGAAGTCGCAGATTCCTCTATGGCCATGGAATTAGAGGATGATATTGAACTTTTACTTGATAACTTTGAACCCAGAGTCACAAATATAGGTGTTAAGATCATATATCCGATGGATACTAACGACTTAACAGTAGAAATTTCCTACGACATCGTTGGAATCACATCGCCCAGACAAAATATAGACTTCATTCTCCAATCAACTAGAATATAATGTCGTTTAACCAGTTCACAAACTTAGATTTTGCAGATCTAAGAGCACAAATTAAAGATTATCTTCGAGTCAACAGTGATTTTGCTGATTTTGACTTTGAGGGATCGAACTTTTCGACTCTGATTGACCTTTTAGCATACAATACTTACATTACTGCCTACAATACCAACATGGCAGTCAATGAATGTTTCCTTGACAGTGCAACTTTGCGTGAAAACGTTGTTTCACTTGCTAGAAATATCGGATATGTGCCAAGATCAAGCAGATCTGCGATGGCAACTGTTAATTTTAGCGTTGACTTAGGAACTAACGACACAAGAATCGTAACTTTGAAGGCTGGACAGGTTGCATTGGGTAATCAAGTCGGTGGATCTTACATTTTTTCAATTCCAGACGACTTTGTTGCTACAACTGGTGATAATAATATTGCAGTTTTCAATAATTTGAATATTTACGAAGGAGTTTACCTTCAAAAGACTTTTCAGATTGATTATTCTCAACCAAATCAGCGTTTTATTCTTCCAAACTCGAATATTGACACAACTTCTATCCGTGTTACAGTTGAATCCACGACTTCTGAGATTTATACGCTGTATGACAACATTTTAAGAGTTGATGCTACGTCAAAACTCTTCTTAATTCAAGAAATCGAAGATGAACAATATGAAATCTTGTTTGGAGATGGAATTTTAGGTAAAAAACCGCCTGCTGGAGCAATTGTTACCGCAACTTACATTGTAACCAACGGAAGACTTGGAAATGATGCTAAGAATTTCTCATTTGTTGGTATTTTACAGGATGACCAAAGTTTAGCTATCACTCAAGGTATCTCAGTTATCTCAACTGCGAACAGAGCTTCAATGGGAGACAATATTGAAGACATCAGTTCCATCAAATACCTTGCACCTCGTATATACTCCTCACAATACCGTGCAGTAACGGCAAGTGACTACTCTGGTATCATTCCATTCGTATATCCTAACGTAGAGTCTGTGACCGCCTACGGTGGAGAGGAACTTGATCCACCTGAGTATGGAAAAGTGTTTATTTCCATCAAACCAAGAAACGGTTCATTCCTTTCACAGATTACAAAGGATGATATCTCTAGGCAACTCAAACAATATTCAATCGCTGGTATCAAACCAGAGATTATTGACCTCAAGTATCTTTACGTTGAAGTTGATACTTCTGTTTACTATAACACGAACTCAGTTTCAGATACAACTGAATTACTTACATCAGTAACAACAGCACTTACACAATATTCCAAATCATCAGACATCAATGACTTTGGTGGCAGATTTAAGTACAGTAAAGTTCTTGGATTGATTGATGCCTCTGCAAGAGGTGTAACTTCCAACATTACAAGAGTTAAAATGAGAAGAGACATTGCGCCTGAACTCAATACTTTTGCAACTTATGAACTTTGCTACGGAAATGCCTTTTATGACCAACCAAACGGATATGGCATACGTTCTACAGGATTTACTGTGAGTGGTATAGATGGAGTTCTATATCTGGGCGATATTCCTACCGCTGGAACTGACTTTGGTAAACTTGTTTTCTTCAAACTTGTAAACAACCTTCCCCTTATCGTTAAGAATGATGCTGGGACAGTGGATTACGTTCACGGAGAGATTAATTTGGATGTGGTAAATATAACAGGATCTACATTAGCAAATGGATTGATTCAAGTTGAAGCAATACCTGATTCTAATGATGTTATTGCACTTAAAGATCTGTACCTTCAATTAGACGTTGCGAACAGTACAGTTAATGCACTTCCTGATGTTGTATCCTCTGGTGAGAATACATCTGCTACTGCATACGTCACAACCTCTAGTTACGCTAGCGAATCAATTTACACAAGGTAAATGACAGATATTAAAAGAGTAAAAGTCTCTCATGTCATACAATCTCAGATTCCAGAATTTCTAAATCAGGAATCACCTCTTTTTGCGAGCTTTTTAAATCAATATTACGAATCACAGGAACATAAATCTGGTACAGCTGACTTAGCGAACAATCTTCCTGAGTATCGAAAGATCGGTGCTTTCAATTCAGAGACTTTAGCTACATCAACGACTCTTACAGATGATGTTTTCGCTGCTGACAGAACAATACAGGTAGCTTCTACTGTTGGATGGCCAGATACATATGGTCTACTTAAGATAGATGATGAGATAATCACATATACTGGTAAAACTGCTACATCGTTTACTGGATGTTCTAGAGGATTCAGTGGTATCGATCAGATATCAAAAGAAGACGATGCAGAGTTCTTAAACTTCCAATCCACCAATGCTGCACAACATGTATCTGGATCTGTAGTTACTAACTTAAGTAATCTTTTCTTACAAACATTTTTCACCAAGTTCAAAGAAGAGTTCTTGCCTGGATTTGAAAATAGAAGTTTCATAACTGGAACATCTATCACAAACATCCTGACTAGGGCAAAAGACTTCTATATGTCAAAGGGAACTGACTCTTCATATCAGATTCTTTTCAAACTTCTCTACGGTGAAGACATTGAACTCTTAAAACCGATTGAACAAACAATCGTACCTTCTGCAAACGTATATTTCAAAACTAAACACGTTCTACTTGAGAACTTAACTCCAGCTGCACAACCTCTAGAGTCTATTGGTAACTTCTTGTATCAAGACGTTAGTGGTATTGGTACTGTAAGTGCTTCTATCTACAATGTTGAGTACAGACCAATCAATCAGGTTGACTTCTACGAGATGTCTCTTGACTCTACATCATTTGATGGTACATTCTCTGTGCCTGGTAAAACAAAGGCATTAGAAATCACACCAGAGAACTCTACCAGTATTGTAGTTGACTCTACAGTCGGATTTGGTCAAAGTGGAACACTATTAGTAAGACCTAGAGAAGGTGCTAACTTTTTAACCTTTAGTTACACTGACAAAACAGTAAACCAGTTCTTAGGAGTATCTGGTGTTACTACATCATTAGTTTTTGGTGCTGATGTTCTAGAAAACAAGCTTGCATATGCTTATGCTGGATTCGGACAGACATCATTGATGGAATTCAGACTTGTTAATGTTATTGATGAAGTTGATACAAGTGCATCTACCAATATGCAAGTTGGTGATAGTCTTAAGTTACTTTCTTTCGGTAGAGACTTAGGAGATTCGCCACAATTCAATAATTGGATTTACAACATACCATCTACTCACAATATTGCTTCTGTAAACCAAGTAAACGTCAATACTTTCAGAATTGTTTTATTTGATGCAGTTGTTTTCTACGTTGATGAGATATTAATTGTTAAAAACCAATTTGGAGATTCATCAACAGTCACTATCAAAGATATTGAGTATGATGCAACCAATCTCTCTAAAGTTTATGCTAATACTATCGTTGTTCAGACAGCTACTACACTTCCAGCTAATGCAATTACAATTACAAAGACTGTTACAAAGGCAGAACATAATTCTAATTACTTTACAGGTGTAGATGCGTTTCCTGTTGGTGTACAGAATAGTTACCTTGATAAGTCAGAAGAATTCTTCTACATCGCTTCTTCTGGTTTACCAAACTACCCTATTTTTGCAACTGACAATAAAGTATTTGTAAAAACTAGTACATCAGAGGTTGTAGACGGTTCTGGGACACCTTTACTTGGTGGTGGGTTTACTTATACCATTCAATCGTTTGACCCCGCCTTCGACCCTGCAGCATCCGCTGGTACACTCCTAAATCACAACTATGTAACTGGAGATAAGATCTATTGGGACAACACAACCAATAGTGGAATCAATACTGGTATATACTTTGTAACTGCAATCAACCAAACTGAGTTTTATCTTTCATTTAGTGGATCTGATGTATTTGCTAAGAAATATATTGCTGTTAGAACAGGAACGCCTGGTCAGTACATCTACAAGTCTGGTTGGGAGAACAAAACACTCAAGAACCAGAAGATTCTTAGAAAGTATCCTTTCTACAAACAAAAAAATCTTTTTGACGATCCAAACGAAAGATTAGTCAATAACAGAGCCGTAGGATTGATGGCAAACGGTGTTGAGGTCTTCCCACCTACCGTTTTTGATGAACAGATCTTCCACGGTGATATTACAGAGATTACAGTCACCAATCCAGGCAAAGATTATGATGTTATCACAGGACCTCCACTCGTCATTAACGACGCACAAGGTAGTGGTGGTGTTGCTTATGCTAACGTATCTGGATCATTCAGAGAAGTTAAGTTGGTTGCTCCTGGCATCGGATATCAAGAAAAACCCAAGATTACTGTTGAAGGTGGTAACGGAACTGGTGCCGTCCTTGAGTCTAATCTAGTTAGAGGAAGCATTGTTGCCAATTTCAAAGCAGATGGATCAGCTGTTGACACATTTGATGAAAGTATCACTTTTCCAGAAAGACATAACTTTGAAATAGGTGAAGGTATCGTATATGACTCTAGAGGTAACACTCCTATTGTTAACGTCACTGATGGTGCAACTTATTTCGCTGGTGTAATCAATGATAAGAAAATTAAGTTACACAAAACACCAGAAGATGCTAAAGCTGGTATCAACACTGTTGATATTGGTAATATCAGTTTTGGTTTCCATAAGTTTACTTCACTTAATGCTAAAAATACCATAACCAAGATTTATGTTAAAAACTCTGGTTCAGGATACTCAAATAAGAAGGTAGTTGTTCAGGGTAGACCAACAAACGGAGATACACAGTCTGGTATTAGCACATCTGATGATTACATACTAGCATACAACCATAATTTCCATAATGGAGAAATAGTAGAATACTCTACTGATGGAACAGTTGCAAATGGTCTTTCTACAACCACACAGTACGCTATTAAGAAAATTGACAGTAATAGATTCAGATTATGTGATGTTGGTGTTTCCTCACAAAGAAATTTAAAGAATTATAACAAAAATAAATCAGTCGTAATTCGTGGAATCGGATCTGGAAAACATACTATAAAATATCCTCCTATAGTAGTAAACGTAGAAAGTTTATCTGCTATTGGTAGCACAACTATCATCAAACCTGAGCTTGACCCTCTAGTGTTGGGAAGTATTGAGAGTGTTTACCTAGAAGAAGGTGGTATTGGTTATGGTTGTACTAATATCATGGATTTCCATAGAAGACCCGATGTTGGTATCTCAACTGTTGTCTTTAACGCTCTTTTGAAGCCAATCATCATTGATGGATCGATAGTAGATGTTCAGATACTCGCCTCTGGTAAAGGATACCGTGAAGACTCCGATATTATCATCACAAGTCCTACTGGTAGCTTTGCAGACGTAAAACCAATCATTACTGGAGACAAAATTAGTGGTGTTACTATTCTTGACGGTGGTATCAATTACAACGCAAGTGATACAACTCTAACTTTACAAAACAGAGGTAAATCTGCTAAATTCATAGCAGATGTAAAAGAGTGGAAGATAAACCAAGTTCAGAAGAATGATGCCATCATCAGTAACGAAGATTCTCTACTTACCAAGCCAAGTACGAACCCTGCTTTCCAATTACAGACAATTGGTATCTATCCTCCACAAAAACTTAGATTCCAACTTGGAGACAACATTGACTCTGCTAATTTAGAGACACCAAACGCTTTCCACTCACCTATACTTGGATTTGCTTATGACGGCAACCCAATTTACGGTCCTTATGGATATCAGAACGCAACAGGAGGGGCAATCAAGAGATTGCAGTCAGGATACATTCTTGATACGACTCTTAGATCAGGTTTAAGACCACCTGGCTTTGCTTTTGGATACTTTACCAATGATTACCTTTTTGACAACTCAGGCGACCTAGACGTGCATGGTGGACGTTATTGTGTGACTCCACAGTACCCAGATGGTGTATATGCTTACTTCTACAGTGTAGATGTTGATTCTAGTGGTGTTGCTAAACCAAAATTCCCATATCTGCTTGGTGGTTCATTTAAAGACACTCCTATCGAAGAAAACTTCGTAACTTTCTTCAATCAGGATATTGACATATCATCTAGAGAACTTACAAGAAACGTAGCTCCATATTCTCTCTCATTTGGTAATTCTGACTATGAATTGATTGACGATGTTAAAGATGCCCTAAAACAAGAATTTGAAGTCATCAAGACTAAGAGTTCTGGTATTTCTTCTGTAACTATCTTCTCTAGAGGTGATGGATACAAAGTTGACGATACATTGACTCTAGACAACACAGGAACCAATGGAAGCGGAGCAAATATCGTAGTTGGATCTGTTTTAGGTAAACCTGTCACCTCAGTGCAGATCGGAGTCTCTACTTTCGCTAATACAGAGATTGTAAAGACAAAAAACACTATTACTGGTATTACAAGTTTTCCACATGGAGTTGCAGATCAAGAAACACTAATTCTTAGTGGTATTAGCACTTCTTCCTTTGCAGAGTTCAACGGACCTAAGAAAGTCAATGTTAAACAAAGATCAGTTGGTCTTTCTCAGTACTTAGACAATGTAACTGCAACTGGTGTAAACACTTCTATCTTTGTTACTGATGTAACAGGATTTGAAACAAATGACATCATTGGAATTGGAACTGAGTCACTTACTATCACCGCCATTGATTCTCAGTTCAATAGACTGTTTGTAAACAGAGAAAACTTTGTTGGTGCTGCAATGACTCATGCGGCTGGAACAAACAACGTTAATTTAAAACCAACCAAGTTTACTTTCCCAGTTGGTTTCTCAACCATAACCAGATTTACTTTTGAGAACAAAGTCGTCTTCTTCAACCCTCAACAGACAGTTGGTGTTGGTTCTACTGGAACACACTATACTTTACCTCTTACTGGATTAAGCACAGTACAAACAGTTGAGAATAGGTTCGTTCCTCAACAGAGAATTTACATTAAAGATCATACCTTCTTTACTGGCCAGAAATTGACTTATAACATGGGTATTGGTGGAACTTCACTTGTATGGGCGAAGGTATCTGCTGGTGCAACATCTGGTGTTGGTACAGAAGTTCTTATTGATCAGAGTGACGTATATGCAATAAATTTTGAACCAGACTTCATTGGATTATCAACTACTGGTATTCCTACAACTGGAGATGCAATATGGTTCTACGAAGTAGCATCCAACTCTGGGTTTGCACAATCCTTTACTACTAACTTCCCCAAAGTAACTACAAAGGTAGAAAGGTTCTTTGGTGATGTAGGACTTACTTCTGCTCACGGATTGCTAACTGGTGACATAGTAACACTAGATGCTATACCACAATCAACCGAAACAACTGAAATAAGATATGATCCAGTTCTTGCTAAAGTTACCACAGGTAAAATAGGATTTGCGGTATCTGCCTTCTCATCAGACTTGACTGAAATTACAATACCAGATGAATCTCTACAAAGTGGTGATAAGGTTGTATTTTACAATGGCGGAAATACAATTGCTGGTTTGGTGAATAATGAGACATACTTTGTTCTTAGATTAAACACTGATGCAATCAAACTATGTAAGTACAAGTCAGATGTACTTGAGGCTAACATAGTATCGATATCTACTGTAACTGAAGCATCTGCTAATAATTTAAGTTACCTTGCTAAGATCAATCCACCTCTAGAGTTCACTAGTGGTAATACAGTTACATTTGATGTATCTGATCAAAGTCTATTGGATATGAGACTTGACTTCTTTGAAGATTCATCATTCAGAGAAAAACTTGATGTCAACGGTACAAACGATACTGGATTCAATATTTCTAGAGATGGTATTTCTGGAAATGTAGATGCCACAGTAACTATCAGAACAACTGGTTGGCCAAGTAAATCATTCTATAATTTAACTCCTGTTGTTCCTTCTGATGCTAGAAAGTTATATGGAACATCTGATGCAGAAGTTACTGGTAGAAATAACATTACTTTCAAGGATGTTGTTCTTAAGACAGATCACTCGATTATTAAGTCTAGTGATACTTCATTCAGTTTCAACCTAATAGAAAAACCTCTTGAACCACAAAAAGTTATATCAAGAGCTGGTGTAAGTACAATCACATATAGTACTCAGTCTTCAAATGCAAGAGGGCCTATCAACTCTACTAAGATCAATTTCCCAGGCAAGGGATATACTATCCTACCTAGAGTTATTGGTTTTGCAAGCACACAGGGTCAAGATGCTATTGTAAAAGTTTCATCTCCTGATATTGGTAAGATTGATATTATAGAAAGGATTAAAGATGGATTTGATTATCCAACTGATCCTACACTTCTACCATTCCTAAGTGTCCCTGCCATTGTTGACGTAAGTGGTATTGCACGAATGGATGAGATCCAAGTGGTAGACGGTGGTACAAGGTACAATCAAGCTCCTACACTTGCAGTTCGTGGTAATGACAGTGTACAAATTTCTGCAACTGTATCAGGTGGATCTGTAGATAAAGTTGATATTATTCAAAATGCTTTTGAGTTCAGTGAACCACTTAGTATTATTACAACTAATAACTCCAATGGTTATGACATTGATGCCGTATCTCATAGTGGTACAGATGTCACAGTTGAACTTCTTTTGGATGCACAGTTCAATATTCCAGTAACTACTGGATTTGGATCTACAGAAACTAAGTTACCATTTGCTATAGGTGATAAAGTATTTGTTGAGAATTGCAGACTTAAACCAGATTCAATTCTTGCTGGACAGGGTAACTTTAACTCTGCCGATTATGACTTCTCATTCTATGATGTCACTGGTGTAAGCACTTCAAATGCCACTGTCACGTTCAGTATGGAAAATGCTCCTGGCATTTCTACTGTCACATTAGGTACATATGATGATGACTTTACATTAGGTTCTATTGTCAACTTCAACGATATGGCGAAGTTCAATATGACAATCATCAATGATGCTAAGTTCTTATCTGGTGAAAAAGTAACATCATCTAAGTTTGAAGGATTTGTTGCTGAGAATGGTTGGAATGTCAATATCAGTCAACTTAGATTGAGAGATACAATAGGAACTCTAAGATCTGGAGATAATCTATTCGGTCAGATATCTAAGTTGAATGGTCGTGTAAGAGATGTAAACAGATTTAGTGTTAGAACTACACTAGGATCTACTAGAGACAAAGTTTCTAAGAACGACATGAATGTCGGTATTCTTAATGACTTCAGCCAAAGACTATCCGACAACTTCTACTTCCAGAAGTTCTCATATTCAATCAAGAGTAAGTTACCATATACCACATGGAAAGAACCTGTAAGATCTATTGTTCACCCATCAGGTTTCTTAGAGTTCTCGGATCTCATCATAGAGAGTGATCCTATTGCTAATACTGCTACTGTAGGAATCGCTAAGTCTACTAACATGAAGGTTCAGGCAGTAGATACTAAAGTTGATCTCATCCTCAATATCGATAATGAGATATACATGGGTAAGAGAGATAACTTTGCCATGGTAACTGAAGATGACGCATTACCAGATGGATCTGTACAAAGAATATTCTTCCCAGAAGGTAGACCCATTAAGAGTTTCATTATGAACAAGACCAACAAGGTTTTGAATCTTGATGATATTTCCTCTGGTTTCAATGGATCACACGATAGAACAGGAACACTGGTTGGTAGTAAACAGTTCGGACTTACAGTTGGTGGTGAACCTGTATTCAAGAAAACATACAATGCAGCTGCAACTGCTAATGTTGATCTTGGACTTAACTTACTCAGTATTCAGAATCATAACTTCCAGACTGGACAGGCTGTAAAATTAGATACTCAGGGTGGTACTAAGATTGGTATTGCAACTACATCTCATACTACAGGAGATAAGGACATTGTTATGTCTGTTGTAACTGCTGGTGTGGGTGGAAGTTCACTATTTGAAAATGGATATAACCAACAAATTCCAGGCCCAGTAACAGGAATTGCTGTAACAGAGAATCCTCCAGGCTCAATCTTTAGATTATATGGATTTGGAAATGCAGAAGGTGGTGTTCCAGGCTTTACCACAACTGGAACTGGTGCTAGATTCCAAGTTAAGTTTGACTTTGATCCAACTACAGGTCAATGTATATCAACTGCAATAACTCTAACTGTTGGTGGAGGTGGTTACATTGTTGGTGATACTGTAGGTATTGCTGGTACATTCCTTGGTGGTGCATCACCAGCTAATGATTTGTTATTCCCTGTTACTAAAACAACAGGATCAAGAATCGGAAGTCAAGGTACATATTCTAATGTTCCATCGACAAATAATGGTGGTGGTAGTGGTGCAACATTCAATGTTACTAGAGATGCTAACTTAGATATTTCTACTGTTGAAGTCGTGACTGGTGGAACTGGATATGCTGTTACAAACACAATATCCATTGCAGGCACATACATCGGTGGTGCTACCCCAGGCAACAATATTGAATTAACTCCTGTGGAGTGTGGAACAAGTGTTATGCCTGATGAATTGTTCGTTCAAAAATTAGATGATGTTAAATTCAGAATATCTGGATTCTCAACTTCACTTCCATTTACATTTACTAGTTTGGGAACTGGAACTCATGTTCTTAAAGTTCAAGATCCAAATAAACAGGCTTTGATTTTGATTGACAATATTATTCAAACTCCTATTAAGAACAAGAAGTTAAATGTGGTTATAGCTGACTCAGTTAGTGAATCAGACCAAGGGGTGAATGTCTCAGTTGGTTTAGGTTCTATAACCAAAGGTGATATTATTAAATTAGATGATGAATTACTGAAGGTAAAACAAATTGGTGACACTACATTTGCACAGGCAAAGACCGCTATTGCTAGAAATACAGTAGCTACTGCTTTCTACTATGATACCAACAGAGCTAACTCTTCTGTTATTAGAATTGACGATACAAGTGTCACTATGGATGATAACCCTCCATATTAACTATAAATAAAGAAAAAACGTTTTTAAGTAATGTCTAAACAAGGGATTAGTACAGGTTCGGCTCCTAATGATGGGACGGGCGATACCCTATTGGCAGGGACTATTAAGATTAATAATAACTTTAACGAGATATATGATATTTTCGGAGATGGTACTAACCTTGTAAGTTTTGTTTCTTTTGCTAGCACTGCTGGGTATTCCACTAACTGTGGTATTGCATCAACCTCTGTTCTTGCTGGTCTTGCATCCAGTGTTACAGATAACATTGATATCAATACATCTGGTGTTGTTACAACAAGTTATGCAGATGTTGGTAAGATTACAATTCAACAGCCTGGTGCGATTGCAGATGGCCCTATTGAGGTTGGAACTGCAACAACAATGTTCAGAATCAAAGCAGACGGTATGGTCGGCATTGGAACATCGTTACCTACTTCACAACTAGAAGTTGCATCATTCTCGAATGAAAGACCAACTATTTGGGCAGTTGCTAAAGGTAATGGACAAGGATTACGAGTATCCGATGCAGCAGTAACTGATTCTAAGTCATTCGTTGTTACTAATGAGGCATATACTGGTATTGGTTCTACCGCTCCTACATGTCGATTAGATGTACAGGGTGATATTTTAGTCAGTGGTGCAAGTACCCTGATGGATCAGGTAAACTTCAACTCCGACATTACAGAGAAGGTCTTAGGAAACTTTAGTGATACGTTTAGTGTAAGTGCTGGTGGTACATTCACAGTTGACGTTTCGCAGGGATCTGTTGTGTTGGGTGGACTATCTACATCAGTTACTTCATGGGCATTTACAAATGTCAGTGGTCAAAACAGTAAGGCAACCACAGTAACTATCATCAACAATGCTGGAATCGGATATACTTATGGTGATTCATGTACAGTAAACGGTTCTCCTATTGCAACTGGAGTAAAATGGGTCGGTGGTAATCCTCCGCCTTCCACTGCAAATGACGATATACTCACGTTTAGTATCGTCCGTGATAGCACTGGAGTTACCAGAGTCTATTGCAGTAGTTCTATTAACATCATTTAAGGAATAAATGTCTACTAGAGAAACGCCAGGAGAAGGAGCTCTATTCAGACCGTCTTTTAATTCATCGTATGGTGTTAGCCAAATTGAAGTTTTAGACGGTGGGTCAGGGTATGCTAAAACAGACCCCCCAAAGATTACTATTGAAGGTACAGCAACACCTCAAACAGAAGGTGTGTTTTACCCTATAATCAGTGGTGTCGGCACAATATCTCAGGTTATTATCTTTAACTCTGGTGTTGGGTATTACCCAGTATTCAGTACAACCACTAGTTCACAGGTTGTTGTGGAGAGAGGTGCTTTTGGTAGTATTGCTACAAGTCATGGCACTGGACTTTCTTCAATATTTTCTGGTGATTACAATATTGTAGACGATAATATATTCTTTACAGATGCACCTTATGGTAATGCAGGACCTGCTGGATTAAAAACAAGTTCTTCTTTCTCTGGTAGATTATTCTCTAGAAAATTAGATCCATTTGATGAGAAAGATAAAAACGTAATTCTTGATGATATATCCTTAGAATTTACAGGTATTGCAGGCACACAATTTACACTAACAGAAAACTTAGGTGTAGTTACTGCTCTTTACAATAGTGTCAACACAGGCGTAGACATCAATAATAATCCATTCATATTAATCAATAATGTTGTTCAAACTCCTGGCTTAGATTTTGAAGTAATTGATGCAGATGATAATAAGATTAACTTTTTAAGTGGAGTTCCTAGAGCTGGTAGAATCAATAAAGTGGGTCTACAAACAGGTGCTGGATACTACTTACCAATTAAAGCTTCTGCAAGAGTAGGTGTAGGATCAACTGGTAGTCTTGAGACTATTCAATTAACAGGAAAGGGACAAGGATATAGAGAGTTACCAGAAATTACTGTAAGATCTTCTCAGGGATATGGTGCAAGTATCGGTGCAGTTTTAGGAACATCAGCTGGTAGTGCAGTTGCAATTTCTACAGCAGATTACAACCACATTGCTGGTATCTGTACTTTTACAGCCAACTCTCATGGATTTGTAGAAGGTGATAGGGTAAGAGTCACAGGTGCTGGATTCACATTCACCCCAGTATCAGCATTAAGGAATATCAATACCTTTGGATACGACTATATCACTGGTATTACAACTATTGGTGTAACAGGTGGTCATTATATTGGAACAGGAAGAAATAGAAGTAGAAATTTACTTATAAAACAGGTTCAAGTTACCGAAGGAATATCTACATTTACTTTCAGAGAAGACGCATATCCAATTGTAGATGTCATTGATAATCTTAACGTATTAATAGATTGTGGTGTTAGTACGCAACCATTAACCTATGTTAGCGGGGGATTGGTGCAAGCAGGCGTTGACACTGCAATCTTAGAAGGTAGAAACGTAACTGGTTTTGATGTATTAAGTGGTCACACTGCAAATACATTCAGAACGTTTGTTGGTATCTCCACATTTGCTCATCAGTATGTTACTGGTGGTGTAGTAAACAGAGCAGAAGCTGGTATCATAACAGACTTTAGTATTGTAGAAGGTGGAACTGGTTTCTTTGCACCTAGAACTATCCAATACCTCAGTGACACTCCTTCTGAGGGAATCACCACTGTTACTGCAATAGGTCAAACAACTGGTGCATCAATTGACATTGGAGAAGTAATTTATGAGTCATTCTCTGGTATTGCAACAATCAGTTGTAACACTGCTCATGGATTGACAACTGCAAATGTTGTTAAATTATCTGGTATCCAATTCCAAACAGGCATTGGTGATATTACATTCCCATCAGATTCACAAAGATATTTTGGTGTTACAGGAATCATAAGTGCATTTAACTTTAGTGTGAATATTGGTGCTGCAATGACCACAACAGGTATACACACTGCAGCTGCTGGAGTTGGTTCGTTCATACCTTTTGATGGTCATGGTTTAGAAACTGATGACTTTGTTAATGTTACTGGTGTTGCAGTTACATTCACAAGTGCTCCTTCCGTTCAAGTTGGTCATGTTGAGTATGATGAAACATCTGGTATTGCAACCATCACTACAAGAAAGAATCACAATCTGACAGAAGATGATTGTGTAATACTTTCTGGTATTGCCTTTACTTGCGACTATGACCCTGCACTAGGAGTTTCTAGTGCATTATATGATAACATAACTGGAGTTCTAACTGTAACCACTGCCGCACCTCATGGGTACAAGGTAGGTAAAGATGTGATACTATCTGGTCTTGCATTTACCTGTGCTATAGACAATGGTGCAAGAGATCATTACTATCCAAGAAGTAGGTCAACTGCATATGATACTTCACTTCCTATCACAGGTTATGCTGGCACTGCACTTGCAATAGATGTTGGTATATCTCGTGTTAAGAATCAATATGTTCATAGATTTGAAGAGGCAATCAACGGTGCGTTGATATATGGTGGTGATTATGACCATACTTTTGTTCGTGCAACCGAAGGTGCTTTACTAACTGGAGGACCTTTCTTACATGCTTTCTACAGTGCAACTGCAACATCAACATTCTCTGGTGGAGACTATGCACACACTTATGTAAGTTCTAAAGAGAAAACAATCAAGGTTGGTGGTGATTATGCACACACCTTTGTCCCTGCAAAAACAACTCCCAATGGTATTACTGTAGTTGGTGGTGGAACAACCACTCCAACAAATGCTGACTATACTCCTAGCACTGGTTCACTAGTTTTGACTATTGCGAATCATGGTTTATCTGGGCCTAGTCAACATTCAATCACAACTGCAAATTACAACCCAATTGTGGGTATTATGACTGTGACTATTCCTAGTCATGGTTTCTCAAATGGCGATCAGGTTAAAATTGCAGATGGTTCTATTGGTTGGAAGTGTTCATTAGACGCATTTACATCAACCAAATACTATCCAAGATCTACAGATCCAATCAGTGATAGTTGGATACCCATCTCAAACAAGACAACAGACACTTTTGAGGTCTTTGCTGGTATTACCACTAGAGTGGATTACACAGTATCTGGAGCGGACTACACACCTTCTGTGGGTGTTATGACTATGAGTATTGGAACTCATGATTTGATGACTGGACAAAGTATCAAGTTTAGACCTAATTCATTAGGATTTACATGTACTGCTGACCAAAATACTGTAACAAAATATTATCCAAGAACAAAAGATCCAACTTACAATACTGCCGTTCCAATCACAGGTGTAGCTGGGACGACTATTACAGTCAACGCTGGTATCTCAACTATTGTTAAGTATAACATAAGATTCGCTGATTACACTCCAGCGTCAGGTATTATGACCGTTTCTGTTGAAAGGTTGCATAATTTCCAAGTTGGAGAATCTATTAAGTTCAAGCCTGGATCTATTGTATTCAAATGTGAACAGGATGGATATCAAACTAATCACTTCTATCCAAGAACAAGTGACCCATACTACGATAAACCAGTAGAGATTGTGGGTTCTGCTGGTACAACCTTTACAGTTGATGTGGGATCTACTGGTGGAGCAAACATATACCAATTTGTTCCTAATCAGGGTGTTGCTGTTGAGGCAGTTATCTCTGGTGGTGATTATCCATATAGTTTATCTGGTATTGGAACCGATGCAGTTATTACTGGTGGTGGAGATTATACTCCTTATGTTTTTGTTTCTGCAAATACAAATGGTGTAGAGAGACCATCAACACAGATACAAATAGCAGAGGGTGCATTGACATTCAAGTGTGCTAAGGATAACTATGCAACTGAACATGCCTATCCTCGTAATACAGACCCAGCATACAATACTAATCTTGGAATCGTTTCTGCAACAACAAACACCTTTGAAGTAAGGGTTGGTGTATCTACAATTGAAGAACGTTCCATATCAACATCCACATACAATGCTGGTACAGGTGAACTTGTGCTTAATGTTGGTGCTGGACACTCATACATCAATGAGTCAGCTCATACAATTTCGACGGCAACTTATAATGCTAGTACTGGTGTACTAGAACCAACTATTGCAAATCATGGTTTTGTTTCTGGTGAGTACGTCAAGTTTGATTTAGAATCAATTACATTCAAATGTGATAAAGATGGATACACTGCCGACAAGGCATATCCAAGATATTCTGATCCATACTTGAATGAGTGGTTGCCAATTTATAATGTTGGTGTTAATACCTTCTCTGTATTTGTTGGTGTATCCACTATTGTAAATACACATTGGTTCCAAAGTGCAACTACTGGTGGTCTTAAGAAGGCTAGAGACACTGTTGGTATCAATACTGCATCTATCAACTTCACATGTGCTAGAGATAATTTTGCAACAGAACACGCATATCCTCGTCCTGATGATCCTATAGGTGGTAATGTTTCTGTTGGTATTGGATCTACTTCAGCAACTACAATTACAATCAATGTTGGTGTATCAACGATTGTAAACTCTGCAATTACTACTGCAGCCTACACTGCAAGCACAGGTATTATGACTGTGTTCTCTAATGTTCATGGTTTCAATGGTGCATTAGATGATAAGATAGTTACGTTTGCAACTTATGATGCTGGTAGTGGTATCATGACAGTTACTTCTGCTAATCACGGATTGACAACTGGTAACAGAGTTACATTCAAGAGAGATTCCATTAGATTCAGATGCCAAATGGATCAAAGGAAAACTATCAAGAGTTATCCAAGAAGAAAAGATCCATCAGATCAACAATGGTTATCAGTCACAACTGTTGACCTTGATAAGTTCTCTGTAAACGTAGGAACCTCACCCCTTGTCTACCATAGTCCCACAAGTGGATCATATGATCCTTTCACTGGATTGATGACTGTAGACATTGGATCACATACACTACAAAAAGGAACCTCCGTAAAACTTAAAACAAATGGATTCAAATTTACTTGTGCTTTAGATAATCATGCGTCATTCCACTATTACCCAAGGAAATCTGGCATATCTGGCCCAGATCCTGCTTACAATACTGCTGTTAAGATTACTTCTACTACAGATACCACAATTACTCTGGACGTAGGTAAGTCATCTAACCAATCAGCACACATCTTTGTTTCTGCAAATGCCAACTCTGTTATCAGTGGCGGTAATTACATACACACATTCGAGAACGCAGACCTAGATTCAATGTTAGTTGCTAGAGACACAATAGGTCTTGCAACAGACTCCTATACATGGAGATGTTCTCAGGACAACTATGCAACAGATCACACATATCCTAGAATCACTGATCCTATACACAATGTAGAGGTCGGCATTGTAACTTCAACTATAGATACATTCACAATTAACGTAGGTATCACATCAAGAATCAAGTTCAATGTAACTAATGCCACATATGATCCTAACAGTGGATTAGTGACTATGACGACTGATTCATCTCATGGATTGTCAACTACAACAGCTATTGGATTGGCAACAAATGGATTCGTGTACACATGTGACATGGATCAGAACGCTACTGAACACGCATATCCTAGAACCACAGACCCTGCACACAATACTTCATTATACCCAATATCAGTAACATCTAATAATGTAGTTGTTAACGTCGGAGTTTCTACCAGAGTAGAATACAATATTAACCATGCAGATTACCATGAGTCTATTGGTATCATGACTATGTTCTTACCATCAGTTCATGGTATTACAACTGCTGCTGGAGTAGGTAGAAATGTCAAGTTGAAAACTGAAGGAATATTGTTCTCCTGTTCACAAGACAACTATGCCACAAAACAATTCTATCCAAAAGGCGGAGATCCTTATTACAATGGTTCACTGATTACTAGAGTTATCAATAATACTCAGATTGAAACTCAGGTAGGCCCATCTACCACACCTAGTTTCTATAACTCTGGTGGTAAGATTCAAGGTGTTATACTTGCACCTAGACTTAGAAACAACTCACTCAGTGGTCAAGATTTTGCCGCTGGTGGTACATTTGTTGATAAGATTATTGACAGTAAGACATATGTTGTTAATGTTGGTATTTCAACTGTGGATCACAACTATGCTAGAGCTGGAATTTCACAACAAGGTAAGAGAATTGCATCATCTATCGAAAAAGGATTCTCTGGATTTGATGTAATCGAGAAATTAGATGCTGCCAGATTCAGAATCAACGCTGGTGTTACTACAGAAAAAGCTCTCTTCAAGAGAGGTGGTAGATTGGATAAACCAGTTTACCTTGACATTGCTGCTCCAAATCCATACTTCAATACTGGTCTAGAATATGTTTCTGGTTCTACTGGTCTTGGAACAGATGCAGTAGTTGATTTCCGCATCAATGTAGATGGTAATATTAGTGAGTTTAACCTTACTGAAGAAGGAATTGCTTACAAGGTTGATGATGTACTAACAGTCAGCGGTATTGCTACAGACCCAAGAGTAGGTGTCAATACAGAATTTACATTGAAAGTTCAAGAACTTGAGAACGACAAATTCTCTGGATTCTATCCAGGCCAGTTCATCTTGTTTGATGATATAGCACCATTCTTTAATGATATTCGTAAGAAGTTTACTTTATCTGTAACAACTAGTGGTGTAACAGAGATTCTAAGTCTTAAGACTTTGCCTGGTAGTGATATGGATATTAGTAACAATATCTTTATCTACATCAATGACATTTTACAGACTCCAATTTCATCTTACACATTCAAAGGTAGTAGAGTAATCTTTACTGAAGCACCTAAGGCTAACTCTAAATGTTCTGTATTTTACTTCAGAGGATCTAAGAGAGATGTCGAAACTGTAGAACCAGTAGCATCAGTCAAGCCTGGTGATATTGTAAGGATTAATGAAAATAGACTTGATCCACTTGACACAGATCAGTTTGATAGAACAACTAAGAGAATTGTTGCTTCTGATGTATTAGAAACATTCTCTTACAACAGTATTGGAGTCAACACTGCTCAGGATGCAGAAAGACCTCTTTCATGGGAGAAACAGAGAAAAGATCAAGTTCTTTCTGGTGTTCTAATTCCTAAGTCTAGACCAGCATTGAAGAGTAGAGTTCTACCAACAACCAGAATCATTAAAAATGTTGGTCAACTAGACGATAGTTTCTATGTCAATAATGCTTTCCCAGTATTCAATGCTATAGACAAATTAATACAGTCTGAAAGAAATATCCAAATATTTGAGGACTTGACTATTCAGCCTGGAATCATAACATCTCTAGTTTCCACATCATCCAGTATTTCATCTTTGACTATAAGTGATGGTGGAACTGGATATGCAAATCTAACTAATCCTACTGTTGCAATATCAAGTGCATTGATAGGACGTAAAGATCCAATATCTGCATGGGAGTTCGATGCAATTACTGGTATTACATCAGCGGTAGAGTTCAGAGCGATTACAAAGGAAGATCCATATGTTGCTGTTGGTGCAAGTAGTTTCTACATCAATACTAAGAGTGGAACATTCTGGGAAAGAGGTAGAATTGGATTTGGTGGAACTATAACATTCAACGGAGTTGGTGTTGGTAACAGTGGAACATCTGATGTTCATATCATGGCAGTTGGTGACTTTGGATCTATGGCAAGAGCAGTTTCGATTGGTAACAGTATCAGTACATGGACTGCAATAGATCTACTAGAACAGAGACAAATACCTGCTATCGGTCAAGTTCAAACACTAGACAGTACATACGAAGGTAACTTCCAAGACACTATCTGGGAAGGAACTAGAAATACATGGGTTTCTGTTGGTGCTGGTGGATCAATCTTTACTGCTGTAGGTCTTACAACAGCAGCTGCGTTCAGTCAATACTCAGGAACTTTCCAACAACTAAATGCAGTATGTTATGGTCAGTCGGAGTTCATTGCAGTTGGTAATGGTGGTGTTATCCTTGCTTCCACTGATGGAACGGGATGGGGAGATAAAACAAGTAACACTAACTTTGACTTGAATGATATCATCTATGACGGTAATAGATTCATTGTTGTTGGTGATAGTGGTACGATTGGTATTTCAACCAATAAGAACTTCTGGCAACCTTGGAGTCAACAGTTACCAGCTGGAACACAACACCCTGCTACATTTGACTTTGCTAAGATTAAGTTCTTTGATAACTTGTATATTGGTATTTCTACAGTAGGTCAACTATACTACTCATTTGATCTTGCTAATTGGAACCTAAGAACCATAAGTCATCCTAATCAGATTCGTGACTTAGTGGATACTCCATACGGCGATTTCTCAAGTAGAAGAGTTATCACAGTTGGATCAGGAACAACTACTTTCTATGCAGATCCAGTAATCAATAGAGCGACTGCAACTGCATCTGTGACTGCTGGTGTTATCACAAGTGTTAGTATCACTGATGGTGGATTTGGTTATGAAGTGGGTAGTAATCCTCCAGTAATAGTCGAAGCAGATAGGACTAAGAAAGAAGATATATTCTCGGTCAACGCAGTCGGAGACTTTGGTGATATTGTAGGAATAAATACATGGCTACCTGGCACTGCTGGTGTACTACCTAGATTAGCATTTACACTCAAGTCACAGTATAACGATAACTCAAACTTAGGTTATGGTTATTCTTCCTTGAACGCACTAGGAGTTGAATATACTGGACTTCAGAAAGGTGATTTCTTCACCATCTATGATAGTTCTTTAGTTGTTGGCCATGCACTGACTGGTATTACAACCTCAAGTGGTTCAAATCAACCTGTCGGTATGGTAACTTCTGGTGATTATCTTGGTGGTGTATTCAGAGTAGAAGAAGTGACTGTTGGTGATGCAATCTCTGGACTTGCTACTGTTACATGTGCTTTCTTACCTGGCCCAACACCTTATGGAAATAATACAATCCAAGTTGGTCTTGGTGTAACATCAAACATGGATACCTTCTGGGGTAAATACAGTTGGGGTAAATTCTTTGGTTATCAGAATCGTGGTGCTGGTAATCCAACTAATTTCTTAGTCAATACTATGAACGGAAACGTAGGATTATCTACTGCTGCCGTGGTTTCCAGAACCAAACCATTAACTTAACCACTAAATAAAACAAAAAGACTAGTTTTTTAAAATGCCTGCCATAATATCCGAACAGTTTAGAATTTTAAATGCCGAGACCTTTGTTAAAAGTTTTGTCGGAGTCGGATCTACTGTTAACAAATACTACGCTTTTATGGGATTACCCAATTCCATAGAACCAAAGGCGGGTGGTACTGCCACATGGGCAACTGATACTCCCTCTCCTCTAGATGGATTTGAAGAGGAGTATTCAATAAAAGAATCTATCATTGCTATGAAAAAGGTAACTGATAAGGATGTTCGCAGACTTGTCAGGAAAGTTAGTTGGGTTGCTGGTACAACTTATGAGATGTACAGACACGACTATAATATCTACAATCTCACACCTATTACTAGTCAGGGAAGTTTGTATGATTCAAATTACTACATAGTGAATGAAGACTTGAAAGTTTACATCTGTCTACAAAATGGATCAGACCCTGAAAACTCAAAGGGTAGGCCTTCATATGACCAACCCACATTTGTTGACCTTGAACCAAGGGCAGCTGGCACTAGTGGCGATGGTTACGTTTGGAAATACCTTTATACGATTAAGCCATCCGAAATCGTTAAGTTTGACTCTATTGAATACATACCAGTGCCCGAAAACTGGGGCAACGAAGGCGAGACTGTTGCAACAAAGGCTAATGCTATAGATGGAAAGATCGAAGTTGTTGTTGTTAATGATAGAGGCTCTAACTATCAACCGATCTCTACATCTTTTGCTAATGTTCCGATTCTCGGAGATGGAGCAGGCGGAAAGGCAACAATTACGATTGATTCTTTCGGAAAGGTATCTGAGGTATTTGTTACTGATGGAGGAGAAGGATATACCCACGGATCTATACAATTCTTTCCAGGCGCTCCTGGCAGTGAGTCTGGGGGTGTTCTTGCTAACCTTACCAATACAGGAATAGGAACTACATCTGTTGCTGGGTTCAGTGTGATTATCCCACCTAAAGGTGGACATGGATATGACATCTACAGAGAATTAGGAGCATACAGAGCATTACTATATTCCAGATTTGAGACACTAGAAACTAACCCCGACATAATTGAAGGCAATGACTTTGCTAGGGTTGGACTAATAAAAAACCCCACCGTGTTTGGTAGTAGTACAGAATTACTAGATACCGCAATGGTGAGTGGACTGAAAGCATTGAAATTAACTGGGGTCACTACAGCAACAACCTACGCTGTTGACTCTGAAATTACACAAACAGTTGGTTTAGGATCAACTGCGGTTGGATATGTAGCAGCATGGGATAAAGTTACTGGAGTGTTGAAATATTATCAACCAATGGGTCTTGCATCTAGTGAAACTGGATATAAGATTATTCCGTTCACTTCAAATCCTGACACTGGATATGGAGTTACCATTCAAGGTTCATCTGTGGTTGGTTCACTTCTCTCTGTTGATACTAACTATAACGGTGTTAGTACCTCAATAAATAATAAAGTATATCAACTTGGTATGAGTTTTAGTTCTGGTATTTCATCAGCAGAATTCAATACTAAATCAGGTGAAGTAATTTACATTGATAACAGGACTGCGATTCCTAGATCGGCAAGTCAAAAAGAAGACATCAAAATCGTGCTGGAGTTCTAAAAGCAAATGCCACAAAATACCAACTTAAATTCATCTCCGTACTTTGATGATTTTAATGAGTTAAAGAATTATCAGAGGGTACTATTCAAGCCAGGTTTACCTGTACAGTCTAGAGAACTTACAACACTTCAATCGATTCTACAGAATCAGGTTGAAAAATTTGGTAAGCACTTCTTCAAAGAGGGTTCTGTTGTAATTCCAGGCCAGATTGCTTATGATTCTGAGTATACTGCTGTTCAAATCGATGACAGTCACTTAGGTATTCCAGTATCCATATACCTAGAGAATTTAATAGGTAAAAAAATTAAAGGTGAAACTAGTGGTGTTACTGCTAAGGTAGAAACTTATATTACAAATAGAGAATCAACAAAAGGGGCATATACTTTATACATCAAATATCAGAGTTCTAGTGATTCTGATTTCTCTAGAAACAGTTTTGCAGACGGAGAGAACTTACTACTACAAGAGGATATGAATTATTCTCTATCAAGTATTAGATCTGGGGCTAGTTTTGCAACAACATTAATATCAAATGCGACTGCAACAGGTGCTGCAGCAAAGATAGCTACTGGTGTTTATTTCATTAGAGGATTCTTCGTAACTGTTGCTGATTCTACAGTTATCTTGGATCAGTACAGTAACAAACCATCATACAGAGTAGGTTTACTAATCAAAGAAGAATTAGTAACAGCATCTTCCTCAGATAATGACTTATATGATAATGCAAGAGGATTCTCAAACTTTGCAGCGCCTGGTGCTGATAGACTCAAGATTTCTACATCTCTAATCAAGAAGTCTCTTACTGATCTAAATGATGAAAACTTTGTAGAGTTGATGAGAATTGAAAATGGTATTCTCAGAAAGTTTGTAAAATCTGGAACTAAAGTTGATGATCTAATTCGTGATGAGTTAGCAAGAAGAACATTTGATGAGTCTGGTCATTATTATATCAAACCATTCCCACTATCACCTAAAGAGTGTCTAAATGACAGGATAGGAAATAATGGTGCTTACTATTCTAATCAATTAACACAACAAGGCAATACACCGATAGAAGATTTGATGTGTTTGTCTATAGGGCCTGGAAAAGCATACGTTAAGGGATACGAGATAGAAACACTTAACACTACGACTGTTGATGTTCCAAAACCTCGTACTACACAAAAAATAGTTAACGAGTCATTACCATTCAGTGTAGGTAGACAGATAGAACTTAATAACGTCTATGGTTCACCTCTAATTGGTGTCAGCACTAGTTCTTATGTAAAACTATTCAACGAAAGAACTTCTACTGTAGGCACACCAAACGGTGAACAAGTTGGTGTTGCCAGAGTATATGATATGAAATTGAAGAATGTTGGTTATGCAGATTCTTCTACAATATTTGAATCGTCTTTATATGATATTCAGACATTCACATATCTACAACTAAACACAAAAGCGACTGTAAATCTCCCAGCATATATCGTTGGACAAAACAGTAATGCTTCTGGATATGCTTATACATCTTCAAATGGATCTACACAACTTACTTTGTATCAGGTATCTGGTCAATTCCAAGTAGGTGAGGAGTTCTTTATCAACGGTGTTACTGCGAATAGAAGTATCACAGAAGTGGAAGACTATGGCATAGATGATGTAAAACAGTTAGTCAGTAATGATATGACTAACTATCCATTTACAGCAGATCCTATCCTAAGTCTAGGTCATTTGATTGCTCCTGTTGCAACACAGTTTACTATAAGTGCTGCATCTGGTGCTGCATCTACAATATCATCTCCCAGTGCAAGTTTTGTTAACTCTGGTATCAAGACAGGTGACATCATTCAGTATAGTTTGTCTGGTAATTCAGTTCCCACATACAACAAAGTTACAGCTGCAAATGCTATTGGAATTAGTCTAGAAGCAACAGTAGATGTTGAAAACGTATGTTCTGGTGCATTACCAACATCTGATACAAATGTGAATGACTTGTTTAAAGTTACTTTAGAAGTTCAAAACAACTCTAAAGCATTTTTATTCAGTGAACTTACAAAACCTTTTGTTTCAACTGTAGATACTAATGGTGCTGACATCCTATTCAAGAAGTCATACAGTATAACAGTTGCAAGTAATGCTTTCAGTGGAACTTTAGAAACTGATGCAGACTTAACTTTAGAACCATTTGATGAAGAGGATTACAACCTTTCATTTAAGACATCTGGTAAGACAGAAAATTTAACTAATCAAAAACTTACAGTCAGTGGCAGAACAGTAACTCTATCTGGATTAGATACAGCATCAGGTGCTGCTATATTGACAGTAACTTGGAAGAAGATAAATGTAAAACCAAAGGCAAAGGTATTTAAGAGAGCGACAACATATACAATCAATAAGTCTAATAAGACTCAATCTGGGACAGGATTGATGAAGTTGAATGATGGTTTGACATATGATACAGCATACGGAAACAGAGTTCAAGATCAGAGAATATCTCTAGGTGCTTGTGATGTTGCAGAGGTTATTGCAGTATTAGAATCTTCATCTACTGATGATGCACAGTTCCCAATATTACAACTTACAAATCTAAACTCTAACATTCTTAATGCTATAGTTGGTGAAACTATAGTCGGTAAGACATCTGGTGCAGCTGCTGTGTTTACTGCAACTAATGGATCTAACGAAGTAGAATTTGTTTCTCAAAATGAAAACTCCTTTGAGATAGGTGAAGAAGTTGTATTTGAAGAAACTCAAGTTGCTGGTACAGTTCAGACCTTCATTCCAGGCGATAGAGATATTAGAAATAACTATGAGTTTGATCCAGGCCAAAGATTAGACTACGTTGATTTCTCTGCAATCGTCAGAAAAGAAGGAACAGAGGCACCAACAAGAAGACTCACAGTTGTATACAATAACTTCGTTATTGATGCGGCAGATCCAGGCGATTTCGTAACTGTTAACTCTTATGCAAGAAGTTTATATGGTGCTGCAATTCCATTCATCAATGGTAGAAGTGCTGCAGATGTTATTGACTTAAGACCTAGAGTTACATCTACTATTGCTGGTAAAGCTCCTTGGGAATTTGAAGCGAGACAGTTCAATGCTGGCACATCATCTTCATCACATATCGTTGCAAAAGACAAATCATTTAACTTATCATACGAATACTATCTTGGAAGAATTGACAAGTTATTCTTAAGTAAAGAAGGTATCTTTACTTTATCTCAGGGTGTTCCATCAGAATTACCTAAACTTCCAAACACCATTGATAATGCTTTAGAAGTTGCTACTATTTCACTTCCACCATACTTATTTGATCCATCTGATGCTGGTATTACAGTAGCTAAACACAAGAGATTCCGAATGAAAGATATCGTGACTCTTGAGAATAGAATTAAGAATATTGAATATTACACATCACTATCACTACTTGAAGTAGAGACATCAAACATGTCTCTTCGTGATCCACAGACTAACTTGGAAAGATTCAAGTCTGGATTCTTCGTAGATAACTTTAAATCTGTTACTGGTGGTGACATAAACAATAGTCAGTACAAATCATCTATTGACTCTATAGAAGGTAGATTAAGACCTCAACACTACACAACATCTATTGATCTTTTACTTGGATCAGAAGCGATTGTGGGTGCTGCAACATCTTCAAATCCATCTGCTGATTACAGATTTGTAGAAGATCTTGGTGATACAAACGTCAAGAGAATTGGTGACGTTGTTTGTTTGAATTACAGTGATACTGTTTACTTAGAAAACAACTTTGCAACTCGTATTGAGAACGTAAACCCATTCGCTGTTGTAAACTGGATTGGTCAGGTTGAATTAAATCCAGGCACTGACACATGGATAGAAACTAGAAGAACTGCTGCTACTTATGATATAGAAGGTAGTTTCAATTCCACTATGGGTATTACTGGCGCTGATAGTAATACTGGTCTTTCACCTATTGATTGGGGATCATGGGAAACAACTTGGACAGGATCAAGTATCGATACAGGACCAAGTTTATTCAGTAGAACTGATACCGAAGTTACTGGTAAGAGTTCTAAGAGAGGAAAGTATGTTAAGAGGCGTGGTATTCCAATTACTACAACAACTAACTTCCTTGATACAACATACGATTTCAAAGAGCAAACAACCACAACTACTACAAACCAAACAAGACAGGGTATTCAGTTCCGTGTTGGTGAGAGATTTGACACTACAAGTCTTGGTGATAAGGTTGTAAATACAGAAGTCATTGCTACAATGAGATCTAGGAACATTGAATTTGTTACTAGAAGACTCAAGCCAAATACAAGATTATACCCATTCTTTGATAATATTGATATGTCAAGGTTTGTTGTACCAAAACTTATCGAGATTACAATGGTATCTGGTACATTTGGTGCTGGTGAAATTGTAGAAGGAAGTCGTGCTAACTCTAACAATGATGCAATTAGATTCAGATTGGCAAATCAGAATCACAAATATGGTCCTTATAACAATCCTAATCAGGTTTATAAACAAAATCCATATGACCCTGCATCTAGTATCTCATCCACATATTCATCTACCACTTCATTATTAAATGTAGATACTGCATCTCTAGAACTCCAGTCTGCATCTGGTTTCTACGGATACATCACCACTGGTATGAAGTTGATTGGACAGTCTAGTGGTGCTATTGCAACTGTATCTGCAATTAGATTAATTACAGATAAGTCAGGAACACTTATCGGATCATTATTCTTACCTGATCCTACAATTCCATCTGCTCCATCTTTCAATACTGGTACTAAGACATTCACTCTGTCATCATCTCCTGTAAACTCAACTATCTCTGGATTTACAGATAGTTCTGGTGAGGCTAACTTCACATCATCTGGTACATTACAAACTGTAGAGTCTTCAACTCTTAGGACAAGAAATGCAGATGTACAGAGAATACCACAGTCTGCTGATAGAACTCTGACTGACGAAAGTAAGAGATTGACAATTGAGAATACCTTTGCAAACAGATCTACAACTCAGACTAGGTGGGTTGACCCTCTTGCTCAATCATTTGAAGTTCCCGACATCAATGGTGTATTCCTTACTAAATGTGACGTTTACTTCCAAGCGAAAGACACAAATGAATTACCTGTTACCTTACAAGTAAGAACACTTCAAACTGGTTTACCTACTCAAGAAATCTTGCCATTTGGTGAGTGTATTCTTGATCCTGATCAAGTTGTATTATCAGCTGATGGTTCTAAACCAACTACATTTACATTCCCATCGCCCGTATATTGTGAGGGTGGAGGAGAGTTTGCACTTGTTCTTCTATCTGCATCTAACGAATACTTTGTCTACATCTCTAGGATGGGTGAAGAAGATATTACAACAGTCAATGCTGCAGATTCTGAGAAGATAATTGTATCTCAACAACCTTTACTTGGTTCACTGTTCAAATCACAGAACGGTGCCACATGGGATCCTAGTCAGTTGGAAGATCTTAAGTTCAATCTTTATAGGGCTAACTTCACATCAACATCTGGTAGAGTCAACTTCTATAACCCAGATTTAGATATAGGAAACAGACAGATTGTTTCTCTTGCACCTAACCCCATTGATATGCTTGCCTATAACGCAGTGGTTGGTTTAGGTAAGAGTTTGACTGTATCAGAACAAGCTGGACTGACAGAAGGAACTACAATATACCAACAGTCAAATCCAAACTTTAAGGCAAACTTAAATAAAGTTCTTGGTGCAATAGGTATTGGTAGCGATCTAGTAATTACAAACGGTGGTAGTGGTTTTGCTGCAACATCCGTTGTTTACCCTAACATACCTCTTATATCTCAGTTCGGTAAAGGAACTGGTGCAACTGTGAACTTAACTGTTTCAAACAGAGTAGCTGTTGCTGCAACGGTTTCCATTGGTGGAACAGGATACTCTGCTGGTGACGTACTTACTGTATCTGCCGATAATACAGGTGGATTCGGAAAAGACTTGAGACTAACAATTCCAAACAATGTCGGTGTTATTAGTGCGTTCAACACTTTAGTTCTTGATAATATCCAAGGTGTACCTAAAGTGGATTCTTCATCTTCTATCGTATATGTTGGTGGTGGTGGAACAAGTGTTGTAAACGGAGCTCCTATTACATACTTACAAAACGTGACTGATGGATTACATTTCCGTGTAAGACATTCCAATCATGGTATGTACTCTGCTGAAGATCAGGTTATACTATCTGGTGTTGAGGCTGACGTTAAACCAGAGAAGTTAACATCCACAGTTGATTCCACAAGTACAGAAGATATGACTGTGACTGCAATTGGAATCTTTACATCATTTGAAAACTTAGAAGTAAATACTTCAAACCCAGGCTACGTCAAACTAGGAAATGAGATTATCAAATACACTGGTGTTACAACTACAACTTCTACTCTGAATAACATTACTAGATCCATAGATGATACTAAGGCTGGTGATTATGCAATCAATGATAAGATATTTAAGTATGAGTTGAATGGAGTTTCTCTAAGAAGAATCAACGCATCTCATAGTTTCTTACCTACAAATGATGCCAAGTATCCTATTGATGTCGATCATTACTGGATTAAGGTTGGAGTTTCAAGTCGTGGAGTAGACAGAGCTACTGGAAATGCTAATGGATTCCCAGAACTATTCTTTAGTGAGAATAAATCTGGTGGTAGTTACGATCAACAATATGTACAAGTAAGTAACGCATACGGTCCTATGGCAACTCAGAATATCCCATTCAATATTGTCAGACCTAATGTTGCTACTCTTTTACCAGAAGGAACTGAGATTGCTGCTAAGGTAAGAACGTTTAGTGGTAACAGTCCTGATGGAAGTCTTAAGGCATATGTTGATCAGGGTTACGAAGATGTATCTTTAAACAGTAATAATTATCTAACAACTCCAAGAGTCGTTGCATCTAAGACAAATGAACTTCAAAAACTGACTGACTTCCCAGGCAGAAAGTCATTTACATTACAAACAACTCTGACTACAGATGATCCTAAAGTAAGTCCTTTCATTGACTTGGATAGAGTTAACATGATTACGGTCATGGATAGACTTAACTCTAAGATATCAGATTATGCTTCAGATCGTAGGGTTAATTCTGTTGACCAAGATCCTAGTGCTGCAATCTACTTATCTAAGATTGTAAATCTAGAGAAGTCAGCTGATGGATTGAAGGTTATGTTTGATGCCTACAGACACTCAACTAATGATATCAGAGTTCTTTACAGGATATTCAGAATAGATGCTCCACCACAGTATCAGTTATTTGAACTATTCCCAGGCTTTGAAAACCTAGATTCTGAAGGAAGAGTCATAGATTCGGCTAAGAATAATGGTAAACCAGATAGGAGAATACTTTCTTCATCTACTGAACGTGATTATAAAGAATACGAATTCAATGCTAAGAACCTACCACAGTTCAATGGATTCCAAATCAAAATTGTGATGTCAGGAACTAACTACGCTTACGTTCCTAAGATTCGTGACCTAAGAGCAATAGCATCAATCTAATGGATAAGATTAAGGTAAAAGATAGTGGGTCTCTTTATAGAGACGAACAATCTGGTGCAATCTTAAATTGTTCTGACTCTGAGTATGATAGTTATCTAAAGTTGAAGCAGAAAAAAATGCAAGAAGTCAACGAAATGGATAAGTTGAAAGATGATGTTGATGAGTTAAAATCAATGATGAAACTCATTTTAAGTAAATTAGATAAATAACTAAAACCCCCTTTGACAGATGACAGCAAGGAACATAAACCTAGTTTTAGATCAGGGCGTAGACTTTGAAGCAACTTTCACTATCAGAAATGAAGATGCAAGTTCTTTAAATCTGACTGGATACACTGGATCTGCTCAACTACGGAAACATCCAGAAGCATCTAAATCAACTCCATTTGTCGTCTCATTCCCAAATAGGGTGAATGGTCAGATAAAAGTTGCTATGGCATCTACAATCACAAGTGTCATAGAAGGTGGGAGATATGTGTATGATTTAGTTCTAACTTCGCCCAATGCGTATAAGACTAGACCCATACAAGGAAACCTTCTTGTAATTCCAGGCGTAACACGATTATAATGGCAGATTACTTAGTCACCCTTAACGAGCCTGGCAAATACAATGTCGGTGTTGACTACGAGATTCCCTCGAAGTCGATCCAATATGGTAACATCATTATTGGTAAGACACCAGCACAAGACGGCACTGAAACAACGTTTTCCTTAACTGATCAAGGAGCTCCATATAGTCCCAACAATAGTCAACAACTTATTGTGACTAAGAATGGTCTTTTCCTAGATCCATCAAACGACTATACCATCTCTGGGGATAAAGTTGTATTTACAACTCCTCCAACAGCAAATGATGATATAGTAATGATTGCCCTTGCTGCAGCAGCAGACTTAACAAGGACTGTGAACTATGTTATAGATAGTGGTAGTCTCCCCATGCAAGCTGGAGATAAAGGAAAATTGACAATAGATGTCACTGGAGTCATAGAAAATGTCAGAGTTTTATCTGATCAGACTGGTGATATTGTTTTTGATATATCTAAATGTTCTTTCGCAGATTATCCGAATTTCACTAGTATTACTAGTGGTGCGAGAGTTCAATTAGTCAATTCGGATAAATACTTTGATGATGTCCTAAATAGTTGGACGACTACGATAAATGCTGGAGATATTCTCAACTTTAACGTAGTAAGTGTGAATAATATTAGAAGGATATTAGTCTCTCTAAAATTAAAATTATAAATAACAATAGTTCTTAAGACTTATAGCCCCTAGAGGTAGTTTTTCAATGGCATTACTCGTTCCTAATATTGGTGAAATTGAGTCGCTACGTTATCTGATCGCTCAGAATAACTTTGTCGCAGATTTAGAAGATACATCACCGCGAAATCTTGTGTTAAAACTTTTCACAAGTAACACAACCCCTGCCGAGGGAGATGTTCCGTCTGCAACATCATACTTTGAACCATATATTGACGGAAACGTTAATGGTTACGGTACTACTGCAAATACTGGTTATCCTGTTTGTGTAAACAACAGAGGAGATCAGGATTACAACCAGCAGTACGGTATTCTGTTAAACGGAGCAAGATGGGTAATTAAGAACGTTGGATCTGGAACAACTGCAACATACCCAGAACAAACTTTCACTTTCACAGGTCCTGCTGGTAACATCTACGGTTACTATGTGACTCGTGCAAATAACATGCCTGTTGCTGTACAGGGTGTTGTACACGGTGCAAGTGTTGGTATTGGAACTACAGTTACTAAAGGTAATAACACTGACCCAACTATCGGTGTTGTTGGTAACTCTTACATCACTATCGACCCACAGGTTAGTATCGATGATCTAACTCTTGGACAGTTCGTTGCTGGTAACGCTGGTGTTGCAACAGGAACGAAGATTATAGGTATTGACAGAGCGTATAGAACGATTTACCTCGACAAACCTCTAGTCGATAACATACAGGTTGCGACTGACCCATCAGTCACATTCAGTTTCGGTAAAATTTCTATTACTAACCACGGACTTAAGGCTGGAGACATCCTTTACGTTAACGCTGGTACTGGTAATACAACTCTCGAATCTAATGTTTACACTGTCTTCAATGTACCAAACGCAGATGAGTTTGTAACAACTCCATCTATGACTGCTACATCAAACGGTGTTCTTGGACTTAACACTGCGACTCTTTACAGTTCTATCATGTACGCTGAAAGATTCACAAACGGTCCTTACAACATTCAGAACAACGGAGACCAAATCAAGATTACTCTAAACGTCGCACTCGACTAATAGAAACACTAAATATCAATATGTGGACTCTGCTTTATAACTAAGGCAGGGTCTTTTTATTCGGGAATCCCTTTGACCGTATACACCTACGACAATGCAAAGATAGATGTATTCACTACATTTAACGGTGGAGATATCACCGTGGGATCTAGCGAGAATATTGACTATGGCGACATAAATCAACATGTAGAACCAGAAAGAGATGGAGATTGGTTCTTTGTAAATGACCACGGACTTATCACCGCTACAGCAGATATAGTACCGTTTGGCCCAATAAATGTAGTAGATGGAAGAGATGCACTAGGTAGATCTAGATCTCAATGGATTCCAGAGAACGCAAATACCGTACTATTTGATGTAAATGACTCTGCACTAGAGTCAGCAGTAACTCCTTGGGTTGGTACTGGTACAATTCACGAGATCGGTTCTGGTCTCGAAAGGATTGTTATACCAGATCTCGGAGCGGCAGGGGCTGTCATCTTCATCCCATCTGGGACCGCAGAAGAATCTATATCTAGAGGAAATTATGATGGTGTTGGTACGATTGCCAAGTCAGGCGTATCTGCAACCGATCTAGACCAAGTTTATCCTTATAATGGTAGTGGTAGTGTAACTCTAAGTGGTACAACTACAACACCTTATGATCAGGCATATCTCCCTGTAATTAAAAACGCATTTAGAGCGAAGGGTGGAGATACCAGGCTGTTTGACGTTGAGAAAGTCATATACAACTACGCCAGATCTGAGTCTGACGTATTCGAGAAAGAAGATAACGGAACAATTACAGTTAGGGAAGGTGCGTCCTTCGATGATCTCAATGTCACATTTGACGAGACCATCACAGATCCTCTTGCGAAGGAGAGATCATTCTCTGACGAAGATCAGGTTGAATTTGTAAGTTACGGAAGTATATTAGACACACCTACATCTGCTGAAGATTACGGTGTAATAGAACAACAATTACAAGGTGGAATATTCCTTGACGAGTATCAGTCAACATTTGTTGGTGGTAGAGATGCTATCGTCAGGGGATATGCTGGTGCTGGTACATTCAAGAAAGAAGGCACTGCGGCAGAAGAATCACTCTTTGCATACTCTGGATCTGGTACAGGAACATTCTCTGGAACCAACTTCTTCAGTCAGGCTCCACAGAGTACAATATTCGGTGTCGGTGATACGATTACTGCATCTGGTAGTGCAAACGAATCATTCGTCCCTGCTGGTATCATCAGTACAGTTCTCTTTGATATATCTGGAACTGGTTCGGATGCTGCAGTTTCTATACCTCCAACTAGGAAGGCTCTTATCAGACCTTCTGGTTCTGTATCTGACATCAAACTTGTTAAACAGGGTGACGAACAGACAGTTACCTTACATGTTAGTGGTGCTGCAACCAATATTCAAGTTGCGAAGGATTACGAGAATACAAACCTATTCGATATCTCTGGAGAGATGCAACAGGGTATTCCTGTTTACACTCCTTCTTGGGTATCACCTCTTGGAGATCAAAAAACAGAAGAAGTCGATTGGGGTCTTATTACTGCCACTCCAACTCAGTCTTACGAAGATTGGGGTGTCATCAATACAAACGACGAGACTATACCCAAGTCAGCAGAGAACTGGGGATTCTTACTTCCAAACTTCAACTACGCTCAGATTGGTGGTCAACATTATCCCAACAGAGAAATTACATTCTCTCTTGGAGAAACTTCATTTACCAAACAAACTGTTGGAGTTACAGGAACGGCAACCTTCCTACTTTCAGAAGATCTCGATGTTGCAGCTGCAATTCAATACGAGTCCTCTGGTATTACTGGTATTGCCACATACAAGGCTGGCATCAACATCTTCGGTGCAAACTGGTTCAGTCAGGCTCCACAACACACAGTATTCGGTGAAGAAGGTCAATTCAGTATCCTTGGCACTGGTAATGAGTCTATTACTCCATTCATACCAGAGGGATCAGGTTCACTATTCAAGTTTGGTGGTGCGGTAGAGGCTTCTGTCAAGGAATACCTCGTTGGTTCTTATCAGTCACTTACTGGTGCTGCAAACGTCAACTTTGCTCCACATATATCATCCACTCTCGATGTTACTCTTACAACTGGCAGAGAAGAGGGTCAGACATATGCACGAGTTATCCAACACCCAGAAGATGAGTTTGGTGGAACATTATTCTTCAGTGGTAAGGATATCTTTGAGAAGAATACAGATTCCTACAATCAATTCTCTATCTTTAGGGGAACAGAGAACGAAGATTACGGTCTCATTAGTGAACTTGATGTTGCTCAAGGATTTGGATTCAACCAGCAAGGAGCTGGTATGCCAAGTGTCGAGTCTCTTGATGATGGTGCAATCACCTTTGATAATGAAAATACTGGTGGTCTTACATACGACGAGGCAGTTAGTGGTACTGGTCTTGTACCTTCATTCGATAAAACTAATCAATATAACATCAACTTTAGTTCCAATGAAATCGGAGAAGATTACGGAATTATTGGAGTATCTTCTGGCGGTGGTCGTCCATACACTAGAACATATCCTTGGGATAACGGATTCACTCAACAGAATGTTAATAGAGGATTCACTGATTATGGTTGGGTCGATGAAACCACTCCACAGGAAGCTATATTCCCATATGGAAGTGTCAACTTCACTGGAGGAATCACATCAGGGGTTCCAATATTCTTCCCATTCTACCGTGGTTCTGGTACAATCACCATTTCTGGAACTGGCGGAGAGAAAGTTGCTGTTGCAAGTAGTACAACATCTCTATTCGACTTCGTTAGTGGTGCAAAAGAAAGATACATTGCTCAGACTCCAGAAGGAACTGTTCTATTCGAGACATCTGGAATTACCACTTACAGTCGCACAAGAGACTTTGTTGGATCTGGAACTCTACCTCTTACAAGGGGTATTGGAATATCAACATACGCAAGAGTTATCGATCACATTTCTCCTGTTGGTATTCAGACATTCAGAGGCAGTGCAGTTGTCAAGTCCAGCTTCGATCCTCCAGAGGGAACTTACCTACACATCTACGGTGGTGGATACACAGATCTCAAAGCTACTTACGCTTCACAATCAGAGAAGGCTGTTCTACGTCTTATCGGAGATCTACAGCATCCAGATATCGACTACACACCTCATTATGGTATCGAAAGGAACATTGGTATCGAGACTGGACTTACACTCAAGCCTGGAAGTTCTGGAGGGGAATACGGAGATCCTGGCATTGTTACCACAAGGTTCATTCCGAAATATCCATCTGTTGGTCCTGTCCTCAAACTCGATGGTCGTTCAATATCCAGAACAAACGCACCTATATCAACTCACGGTGTTATCTACATTCTTGGTATTGGTACTGCTGGAAACGGTGTTGGAGGCCCAGACGAGGAAGGAGATCTCGAAGGAGTCGAATTCGGTGCGAAGGAAAGATTTGTTCCCGCTACCGAGTTTGGTGCTGGATCTCTCCTATTCGACTTCCAGACAACTGGAGCAGAAGCAAGGCCAGTTCAAGTCTTTGGATACTATGGAGACGACAACGATCCAGGCACATCTGGTGGATTTACAGTTCGTCAGGAAGGTGGTATTCTCACAATCGAGAAATTCGTCGTTCCAGAAGTCGGATCTGGCACATTCACTTACAGTGGTGCTGGTCAAGACGAAGCAACAACATTCTCCGAAGTCGGTGGTGGATCTCTATTCGCAATCGGTGGTATATCGGAGACCAAGACAAGTGCAGAACTTGTTGCTGGTACATCAATATTCAACGGAACGGCAGAAGAATCATTCATCGCTCAGACTCCAGAGAATACTGCAACACTTACACTATCTGGAGAAAGTGTCGCCTTCCGCCTACGAGAGTTCGATGGATCTGGAACTATTACACTCAGAAGAGACAACGTTGTTCTATCTGGTGTTCGTCTGTCAGCTACTGGATCTGGTTCTCTCTTTGCACTTGGATCTGCTGCAGAGGCAACAGTCGAACCATCTGCTGCAAGTGCAATTCTTACAAGAATCAGTGGAGATGCAGACACAAGAACATTGGCAGTCTTCCAAGACTTCGTTCCATCTGGTACATTCACAATATCTGGAGAACTTACACATCCAGATATCGACTACACACCAGCATACACTGGTATTGGAAATGTTACTATATCTGGAACTGCCGACGAGAAAGGATTCTTCAGAGAGATTGGAGTTGGTATTGCTACATTCTCTGGTGCATCAGTTGTCAGATTTACAGCCGATTCCGTCGAGGGTACAGTCCTCTTCGACACAAAAGGCGCTTCTGCACTTACCGCTCTCAATCAAGTATACGGATACTATGGAGACGACAGAGATCCAGGCACATCTGGTATCACAACTATATTTGGAGATGCAGCGACCAGATACTTCCAAGTATTCCAAGACTTCGTTCCATCAGGAACATTTACAATATCGAATACTTCTCTTGTACATCCATTCGTCGATTACACACCTTCGATTGGTATTGGTGTTGCAGTTCTTTACAAGACCAGTGGATCTGCTCTCGAATCAGTCACGAAAGGCAATTACACGACTCAAGGATTCTTCAAGGGACTTGCAGGAGCTAAGGAATCTCAAGCTCGTGCAACTTACGTTGGTATTGGTCAGGTTAACTCCTTCGGTATTGCTCAAACAGAGTATGCAGTCATTGAGGAAGGTAGAACCTATGTTGTCATTATTTAATTCCTATAAATAAATGGAGAAGCATAACTATTTGACATCTAGCTCATGACAAAGCAGGTTCAATTCAGAAAAGGAACGACAGCTGAACACTTTAACTTTACTGGAGCTCTAGCAGAGATAACGGTAGATACAGACAAGAATACGGCGGTTGTTCACGACGGATCAACTCCTGGCGGATTTGAACTTGCGAAAGCAAGATGGACTTTCGTGTCTGGAGCGTATTCTCTTGGTACAAACCAAAAGTATACAGTAGACTCCCAAAATACATCTGGTGGTTACAGTCTAACTATGCCAACTCCTCGTGCGGTTGGTGACTGGGTATGGATCGAAGACTTTGCGAATTTCTTCAGTATCAACCCTGTTAGTGTGACATCTGTTTACAGTTTTGAAAATGGACACTTAGTTAGAGAATCTTCACCTTTCATCATGGACGTGTCGGGTGCGTCAGTGACCTTTATTTGGAATGGAACTCTTTGGAAAGTATTCAACAATAGGGCAAGTTAACAATGGCACTTACGCTAAGTAACTCAATTTCTGGAAATTTTGACCCCTCCGAATCGTCGGGTTTTTTCGTGTATGCACTCAGAAGAGATGCAGACGACATGCTATTATTTTCAAAAGTTAGTGCTGCTTCAACAGAAATGGGAGAATTCTATCGTAACGATGGAACTGCTATACCAGAATTCGGTGATGGTTTAGATTATGGTACATATGATGTTGGTGTTGGTAAAACATCTGTTATCCGTAATGATATCGCAACTGTTAAAAAACTTGTAGATGATCCGAATGATAAATACCAACAGATTCGCTTTGACCGCAGAAACTTATACTATTACATAGATGATGATGGCTTTTTCGTCATAAGATTCAACGGTCCCGACTATGCTTACAACAGCATCGGACCTAAGTAAAAAAATCCCCCTCAGATAATTACACGGAGAAAAAATGGCTGAGTTTAGACTTGGAAGAGTAAAATTCAACTGGACAGGTGACTGGGCAGTATCCAAAAGCTACTTAATTGACGACATCGTTAAGTTTGGTGGCAATACTTATGTGGCGATCACAAACCACACATCCACCGCAAATGCCAGTGACTTTTATTCTAACGACCTTGGAAACTGGAATGTTCACATAGAAGGTCTAGAACAAAAAGGACAATGGGCTGCTGGAGTTTACTATCGTATCAACGATATTGTAAAATACGGTAACGTTGTTTATAGAGTAACAACTGCACATACATCAGAAGGAACTTTCATCGACGAGACGAAAGTTACTGAGTATGTAAAAGGATTTCAAAACGAAGGAACTTGGGATCAGAACAATGAATACCAATCAGGTGACGTTGTTAACTACAATGGTTCATCTTACGTTGCTCTAACAACTTCACTTGCTGGATTCCAACCTCCACAGTATTTGGGTGTTTCTACAGACCCTTCTGCAAAATGGAGTATCTTATCTGACGGTCTTGCTGGTGCTGCAGTAACATATACAGAAGGTTCATACTACAGAGGCGACCTCATCCAGTATGGTGGTAACATTTACCGTCACACAATAGGTGTTACAACTAACGTTTCTCCACTCCAAATTGGTGTTGGATCTATCTTCCCCGAAGCATACAATGGTGAACAAGTATGGGATTTACTTGTTAAAGGATTTGATTTTAAAGGTGGCTTCTCCACTACCTTCAACTATCATCCAGGCCATGTTGCAAGATACGGTTCAGATTCATATGTTTCTGTTGGTAACTCTCATCAGAACGTTATTCCTACTGCTGGAATCGGAACATTCTGGGAAGTACTTGCATCAGGAGATTCATCCGCTGCTCTTAACACTAAGGGTGACTTACTAAGTTACAACTCAGGTAACGTAAGAATTGGTATTGGATCTACAGGTTACGCTCTTGCAGTTCAGGCAAACGGAATGCCTGGTTACGAGATTGTAGGAAACCAGACTAGAATTTACTACGTTGACTCTGAGGATGGAGTTGACACAAACAATGGTCTTGCACCTAACTTGGCGTTTAAGACTATTAAGAGGGCTTGTATTGCTGCACGTCCACAAACTTCGATCACTGATATGGTGTATACCGCTTCCACTGGTGTGGCAACGGTTACTGCGGCTGGTCACGGTCTATTAAACACTGGTACATTCGTTCAGTTACAAGATATTCAGTTTGAGTGTCTATCTGGAGGTAATGTATTCAACGTCTTGGGTATGACATACAACAAGGCTGTTGGACTTGCAACTATAACTGCTATCGGTCTTGGTGGTGCTCCCGAAATTGGAATCGGTGCGACTGTTAGAATCAGAAACTTAAGTGTTCAGTACACAGGTTCTGCAAGATTCGCTCATACATTCAAGAGTGCATTAGCTAACGCTATCCAATCTGGTGGTGACTACGTTCACACATTCAACAGTTGTGCAACAAACGGTGTTCAAGTTGTTGGTGGATCAGGTATAACTCCAACAAGTGCGACATACGATCCTTCAAATGGTAACTTCGTAATGACCCTTGCTGGTCATAGTCTATCAACTTCTGATAAAGTTACTATTTCCAACGATGCGTTTACGTTCACATGTACAATGAACAACAACGCCACACAGAAGACTTATCCTCGTGCTGGAAAAGACCCTGCTGTAGGACAACAATTAGCAATTACAGGTACAACAACTGATACATTCACTATAAACGTTGGATCTTCTCCAATCGTTAACCATGAACCAACTGCTGTTTCTTATAACGAGAACACTGGTGACATGGTTTGCACAATCGGTGCTCACTCACTAACAGTTGGTACATCTGTAAGACTAGAAACAGAAGGTATGACATTCCGTTGTTCAATGGACGGTTATACAACTGATCACCCATATCCTCGTGCTGTTGCTGGAGACGGAAACCCAGACCCTGCATATAACACTGCTCTTAATATTACATCAACTACAACCAACACAATTACAATTAACGTTGGTACTGCATCTGATGACCAAACAATCACTGGTAAGTTCCCTGCTGTACATACTCAAGGTACTTATGAGTTCGTTGTTCAAGGTGTACCCGACTCTAACTCAATCACTCTAAACGTAGGTGTTTCAACTACTGATTACCTCTATGTTTCTGGTGGTACTGCGTTCGTTGGTTTAACAACAACCAAGTATCCCGATAAGGTATCTAAGTCTTACTATGAGGTTCTTGAAGTTCCTGATACACAGACATTCAAGGTTAACGTTGGTATCTCATCTATCAACCACACATACGTTGAAGGCGGTACAGTTACAGACCTAACACCTGCTATCTTGAAACTATCTGCGTCTCAGTTCTACGAACAGTTACCAGTTACAGTTCCTCCTTTCACTTCTATCGTTGGTAACGCACTTAGAGGTTCACAGGTTCTACCTAAAATTGGAACATCTGATGATTCAACAACTCCTAATAACAGGAGTCATATGTTCAAGATGTCTGATGCAACAACAATTCAGGCGATCTCCATGAAAGGAATGGAAGGATTCTACTATGATCCTAACGCTCCTCTAGTTCTTGACAATACAAACCTAAGAACTGGTATTGGTACAACTGCTGCTGGTGTATTCATCTCATTGAACCCAGACTCACCAATTAATAACAAGTCACCTTACGTTAAGGATTGTACTTGTTTCTCAGACCCTGCTACAGAGGCAATCCCTGCAAGATTCGGTGGTGGTGGTGTCGGTGTATTCATCGATGGTGGAGTACACGATGTCGGTGCGAAATCAATGGTGTTCGATGCGTTTACGCACGTTGCATCTGATGGTGCTGGTTACATTCTTGATAAGGGTGCAATCGCTGAAATCGTTTCCTGTTTCACATACTACGCTAAGTGGGGTTACTACTCAGGTGGTGGATCAAGAATCAGGGGTGTTGGTGGAAACAACTCTTATGGAGACTACGGTGTTATCTCATCTGGTTTCTCAACTGATGAAGTACCAAGAGAAGCAAAACTCTTCGGTGACATGATGACAGTTCAAGGTGTAACTAAGGGCGGAACACTTGCAATCGGTGCTACAATGTTCGGTACTACATCCAAGGCAACTGCATGGTTCTTGAATGACCAAATCGCTGCTGATAAGATTTACTTCAAGTATCAGTCTGGATACGGTAATGCTGGAATCGGAACCACTGGTTTCGTAGATGGTGAGACCATCTGGTTCGGTGCTGGTGCAGAACAGAGTTCTGGTATTGGTTCGATTGCAGTCGGAGCGGCCGCAAGTTCAGTCACAGGACAGAAAGGAACAATTATGGAAATTGACCAGACTTCTGGAACCCTACTGGTCGGTGATGCTATCGGATTCTCAACCACACTCTATGGTGCAACTGATAGATTCTTCATTATTAACACTATAACGAACGTCGCTGTTGCTAAGACCTACTATGAATGGCAGGCTGGATCGACGGCTGGTATCGCAACGATATTCTATAATCGTGCTACGTTATCGATCTCACCAGAGAAAGCAACTGGTACATGGGATACTAGAAACATAGATGCGGACAACGTTTCTTATGGATCTACAATTACAATCAGAACACTGTTCTCACAGGCAAGACTAACAGGACATGACTTCCTCGCAGTTGGTACTGGTAACAAAACAGAAACTGGTTATCCAAATGTTAATTTGGCAAACGTTATTCAAGGTAACGAGACTAACGTATTCGGGCCTGGTAAGGTGTTCTTCGTATCAACCGACCAAGGTGGTAACTTCAGAGTTGGAGACTTCTTCTCCGTTGACCAGTTGACTGGTCGTGCGACATTGGATGCTTCTGCGTTCAACCTATCTGGTTTGACAGAATTGAGACTTGGTTCTCTTGGAGGTCAGGTCGGTGAGGCGATCTCTGAATTCTCCTCTGACCCTGCACTTGCTGGTAACTCCAACGGTGCGTGTCCTACTGAATTTGCTGTTAAGGGATTCGTAACTCGTGGTTCAATGGGTACTAAGGCGATGACACCTCCTGTAGGTACAACCGCTCAAAGACCTGGCGGCATTGACGATGAATTCAACACTGGTTGTTTAAGATTCAACACAGACCTCGGTGCTCTTGAGTACTATGATGGAACTCAGTGGATTCAGCCTGGTGTTACTTCATACAGTACAGTTTCATCTAACTTCAGTCCTAATGCTGGAGAACACTACTTCGTTAACACTGGTGGTGGACAGGTAACTGCAACACTCCCTGCATCTCCTAACACAGGTGCAACAATTACATTCTATGACGTTGCTAAGACATTTGACTCTAACGCACTAGTCGTTTCAAGGAATGGTAGACCAATCCAAGGTGACACTGCTAACCTAACTGTTAACACAGAGGGTGCTGCGTTTAGTCTTGTATACTCTGGTTCAACATACGGTTGGAGAATCTTCTCCATCTAATTTGAGATCCTCTATATTATGATATTTTTTACAACGCAAATTTTAGGATCATAAATGGCCAATTATAGATCATATCGAAAAGTAAGATCTGACCAAATAGCGTCAGGTGATATTCACCCCGACAAGCTAGAAGCTGGGGTGACACCTCGCTATTGTGTCAAGATGTTCTACGGTCATCCATGTTACTGTACGCCTGGATGCTGTTGCAACTGGCAAGTCCCTTCTGGAGTTGAGAAATTAACTCTCGAAGTCTGGGGTGCTGGGGGTAACGGACATGGTGCATGTTCATGTAACAGATGCCATCACTACAGAGGTGCTTCTGGTGGTGCATATAATACTAAAACAATCAGTACGACTGCTGGTTGTTCATATACTGTATGCGCTGGTGGTGTTTACCGTTGTTGTTCTAGAGAGTGTAACGGATGTAATGGATGTAATTCATATGTTAATGGTTACAACTTAAGTAACTTCTGTGCTCACGGTGGTGCAAGAGGTTGTGCAAACCCTGACTGGTCTATTAGATGTAGTTCAACTAACTGGTGTTGTGCATCGCCTGGAACATGGGGTGGAGACTTTGCAATGGCTCCTCACCAAAAAGGTTGGTCAGGTCACTGGAACTGTCACTGTACTGGTGCGGTTGCAAACACAATGTCATCAGGTGCTCCGTTCTTGTCAACGAATGGTGTTGAAAACCTCTTGGAACAGTGTTGGATGAGATGTGGTTGTTGGACTGCTCCTTATGCAACAGGTGGTCAAGGTGCGATGACTACATATTGTGGTCGTTGTTGCGGTCAGGGCGGTCAAGGCGGCTCTGGTGTTGTAAGAATCACTTACGTCTAGGTATTTAAAAAAAAATGGCTAATTATTCATCATATAAAAAAGTTCACGGAGATCAACTAGAATCGAATGTCTTATCGGCATCGAGTTTCAGTCAATCACCGAACTGTACCTACGGTGTTAAATGGGTTTTCGGTATTATGTGTCGTTGTTCTGCTGGTTGCTGTTGTAACTGGTCAGTCCCAACAGGGGTTCAGAACATGTGGATTCAGGCTTGGGGTGCTGGTGGAAACGGTACTGGTGCATGTTCATGTAACAGATGTCAACACTACTCAAGTTCTGGTGGAGGATACTATAACTCCAAGATGATTACAACCAATGGTGGTTGTGGATACAGTATTTGTGCTGCTGGTGTTTATAGATGTCTTTCTAGAGAATGTTATGGTTGCACAGGTTGTTCATCTTATGTGAACGGATATAACCTATCAAACTTCTGTGCTATCGGTGGATGTAGAGCAAACGCCAACCCAAGTTGGTCAAACTCTTGTCAATCAGTTAATACTTGTTGTTTAGGTCCAAACTCAAACAACGGAGACTTTGGAATGGGAGATCATGCTGGTGTGTGGAACGCATCTAGACATGATACTTACAGAGGTTGGTGTCACTGTTACCACTATGGTCACAGACCTGGCTCTGCACCTTTGATTGGTACACAAGTCACTCAGTCTATCAGAGAATGTTGGGTACGTTGTGGTTGCTGGATTGTTCCTTATGGACACGGCGGACAGAACGCAATGACTACATATTGTGGTAGATGTTGTGGACAAGGTGGTACTGGTGGCGGTGGTCTAGTTAAAATTACTTACTTCTAAGGGAAGCAATGGCAAATTATTCGAGTTACAAAAGAATAGAAAACACTCAGATCACTGACACGACGATACCTTCGTCTGCGGTTCAGAGTGGATCTTTCTCTAACTGGTGCGTAAAATGGGTATATGGTCATCCATGTTACTGCACACCTGGCTGTTGTTGCAACTGGCAAGTTCCCACTGGAGTAACAAGAATTACTTGGGAAATATGGGGTGCTGGAGGAAATGGTCACGGTGCATGTTCATGTAACAGATGTCAAAACTGGCACGGTGCTGGTGGTGGATATTATAATACAAAAACTATTTCAACGACTGGCGGATGTTCATACACTGTATGTGCTGCTGGTGTTTACCGTTGTTGTTCTAGAGAGTGTACAGGGTGTTGCGGATGTAACTCCTATGTAAACGGATACAACCTCTCTAACTTCTGTGCCTTAGGTGGTCCTAGAGGTTGTGCAACTGGTGACTGGTCTGCAAACTGTTACTCAGAATTCGAGACTTGTTGTATGCAACCTGGCGCTCACGGAGGAGACTTCGGAATGGGCAACCACGGTGGTGAGTCATACAGACCTGACGGATTTAACTGTCACTGCTTCTATAACGAAGGATTACCAACAGGTGCTCCATTCATCGGAACTCTTGGTGTTTCCTACGGACAAAGAGAGTGTTGGATGCGTTGTGGTTGTTGGACAGTTCCATACGGACACGGTGGACAAGGTGCTAACAGTAACTACTGTGGTAGATGTTGTGGACAAGGCGGACAAGGTGGATCTGGACTTGTTAAGATCACATACGTCTAAACCGAACAAGAAAATATCTGAAAAGGGGGTCATAGACCCTCTTTTTTTATAAATAATAATCGAAGGAGAAAACCCGAAGAAATCCAAAATGGCAACTAAAATTATCGAACAGGGATGGCAACTGTCATTACCTAATGACTTTCTAACAGATCACTCATTTAGTGATGGAAAGTATAGAGACCAAACTTATGATGGTCCAGACAAAATCTATCTACAAATTGGTGCAGATGGAAAAGAACTTTATGGTCCTCTCACAGAAGATGACATTGCAGATGGTCGTCCCAAGCCACTAGACGTTGTACAGTGGTACGAAGTAGACTGTGCTAGATCAAATCTTCACACACTCATCTGTCAACTCAGAGGCCCAGTTGTTAACGAGAAGGAAGAAGACAGAGGTGCTGGAAGTGATGTATTCCATGCTGGATCTCCAGATCTAACTTCTGATGGATATGACAGATTCTCATATTCTTCAACACTCTTCCCAGATGACATTTACAACTACGAGAGTATCACAGTTGCAAATCCAGGCAGTGCAGGCCCTGATGACATTTCTATAAAAGAATTCACACCAAAAGAAAAGTTAAATGGTGTTGACCTAGACAAAACATGGGATCACGTTAGAGCTCATAGAAACAATGTTCTTTCTAATAGTGATGGTCAGATTGCAGAAGATATGCCTGATTCACTTAAAGATCAGTGGAAAACATATCGTCAACAGTTAAGAGATCTTCCAAGCAAAATGCAAGCTGCTGGAGTTCACCCTAACTTTGCTGACTTAATGTTCCCAGCTGAACCTAACTTCACTGATCCACCAAAACAGCCAGACGCAGATGCAACAGAGGCAGAATCATGGATGCCACCTAACGCAGCGTAAAGTAAACTTTTATATATAAGTTAATTCAAGATCCTCTTATGGGGATCTTTTTTATTATCTGGGGTTATGTTTGAAATAAATTCTATAGATCCTTTGGTATACAGGGTTTATGATCATTCTAGATGGAATGATGCTGGTTATTGTTGGCGAAAAGTATTCGTAATTGATGACTTCTATAAAAATCCTGATGAGATAAGAGACTATGCTCTATCATGTGATTTGAAAACAGATAAAGAATATTGTGGTGGACTTGTAGGGTCAAGAGTGGTAGAAGAAAATCAAGAGATGATTGACAATCTTCGACCAGTATTCACCAAACTCTGCCAACATGAAGAGTGGCAAAATATAGAATATTCTGAAGGAATGTTCCAATATAGGTGGGACAATATGAAATTCATGGTCAACCATACGACACATGAGGATATAAATGAAAAGTTTAATAAAGATATATTTTGTTATACTCACCACAAAGATGATATGGAAACTAAGTGGGCTGCATTAGTATATTTGAACAAACCAGATGAGTGTAATGGAGGCACAGATTTCTATAAATTTATAGAAGATCACCCCTACGGTAATGGTTACAACATCAAAAAAGACATAAAGTGGACAAGTGAGATGAAATATAATAGAATGGTATTATATGAAGGCCGTCATACTCATGGAGCTATCCTAAACAGGTCAATGTTTAAGGAATATCCCAGACTGGCACAGGTATTTTTTATGTGACTATATAGTACAGGAATTATGAAAACTATGAGATCGAAAGCGTTTTTTGTTAATGGTGGTGCAGGCAGAGTAATAAGTTCAATCCCTGCATTTGAAAAATATGCAGAGAACCATGATGACTTTATTATTGTATGTGAGGGTGGTACAGACTTCTTCAAGGGACACCCAACACTAGATGGTAAAGTATATGATCACTGGCATAAAAATCTTTTTCAAGAACATATAATACAGAGAGACTGCGAGACTCCAGAACCATATAGAGTATGGGATTATTACAATCAGAAATGTAGTATCGCACAGGCATATGATATCGCAATCAACGGATTAGATGAACCTAGAGAACTACCTAAACCAAGAGTAGAACTCAATAAGATGGAGATCATTACTGGTTATAATGTCGTAGAAGAAATTAAAGCAACAACTAAGAAAGATAAAGTAATTGTCATTCAACCATTTGGGAGATCAGTTCAACAAATAGGAGAGTTTATTGCAGACCCAACTTCAAGAAGCATGTCTCTTATAGGTGCTATTGATATTGTCAATCAACTCAAAAAAGATTATGCAGTAATCATTATGAGTGAACATCACTTTGCAACTGAGGAGAATGAAGATAAGTATCCTATCGCTAGACCACAGATAAGTGATATGAGAGTATGGGCTGCTGTTATTGATGTTGCAGATCATTTCTTAGGATGTGATAGTGTGGGTCAACATATTGCGAGAGCATTTGATAAAACTGCAACTGTCGTGGTTGGTTCCACATATCCAGAAAATATCAGTTATCCTGGCCATAAGGAATTTGATATTATTGATGTCGGTGATGGTCGTAGAGAATATGCTCCAATCAGAATCACTATGGATGAAAGAGTTGATCGTTTTAATGATGAAGCGATGGAGTTGAGTAAGAAACAAGTTGATGAGATTGTTGCATCTTGTAGAAAGAGATTAGGTAAACCAAAAACATATACTGGTACTTTCGTTCCTCCACAACAAGATCAGGGACAATCTTGTTCGCCTCAACAACAACCAGCACTAGGACAGGGAATTGCATCACCAGCTCCAACAACTGATGTTCCTAGACAAGGACCCCCAACTCCTACTTGGTCTCCAACATCAAATGCTCCTTCTTTCACAGGAGCTCCTAAACCTAGTTTCACTATGGAAACTAAGAAAAAACCAAAAAATAAAAAAGGTTTTCAATCTGAAATTAAAAATCTCTTAAAGTCAGATAAAGAAGACGCAATTACTATAGAAAAAAAATCTATTTAATATGACACAGTGGATTGCAGCAATTGCCAGAGGACATAACTCTGGTGTTTGTTTACTGAAAGATGGAGAGATGGTCTTTTCGATTGAAGAAGAAAGGTTATCTAGGAAAAAATATGATGGAGGTCCTTTGGCATCCATGATCAAGATATTAGACTATACTGATAGACTTGATTATCTTGTGGTTGCACATACACAGCCACTCGATCAAGCTGGATCAAATGATTTTACAGGTGAACCTATTTACATTGCCCTTGCAAGAAAACTAGGTTTGATTGATCGTAAAGCAGATATTTACAAACATCCACAAGTAGTAGATTATAGTCATATTCACCATAAACTCCATTCATCTTGTGCTTTCTTTAGATCAGGATTTGAGAGTGCTGTATCTGTTATCGTAGATGGTGCAGGGACATTTATCCCTATGGAGATTGATAGAGAACAGGAAATGACATGGGAGTTGGAAACTATCATCCAGTGTGAATATCCAGATAAGTTTAAGACATTATATAAACATCAAGGAGGTAGAGGTCCTTGGGGTGCAGTAAGAATTGATAAATTTACTTCTGACAGAGAAGGAGAAGAAGGAACACATGAATTAATATTAGATGACTCTGCTGGTATCGTAAAAGCATATGAGGCAGTTACTCAATACTGTGGTTGGGCTCCTATTGAAGCTGGTAAGACTATGGGACTATTCCCATATGGAAAAGAGAATAGTGAGATACCAGACATCTATACAAACTATGATGGTAGAAGTGATTGGGCCACTACTAATAGAGATCTTATTGTACCTACCTATCCTAATGGTGCAGTTGTAAACAAAGGTAGATTCTTAGAACTAAGAGAACCTCAAGATCCAAGTACAGTAAAAGATATAACTCAGTTAGATAATCGTAGAGATATGGCATATGCAATCCAAACAGAATCACAGTCTATGGTGTTAGATCTTATCTTCAAAGCAGTTGAGATAAGCGGTGAAAAGAATGTAGTTCTTTCTGGTGGATATGGATTAAACTGTGTTGCAAACTATTGGTATCTTCCTCAACTGAAAGAAAAGGGTATCAATTTATTTGTAGAACCAGTAAGTAATGATGCTGGAACAGCTATAGGTGCTGCATACTGGCACTATCAGAAAGTAAGTAAGAATATGAAAGTTCACCCACCCATGAAAGATCTATATTACGGACCTGTTCATGAATATGATCCTGAGTATATTACAGATCTTGCAAATTATTACGATGCAACTAGAATCTTCGAGGCTACACATGAAGATGCAATTGATCTGATTTCTAAAAAGAATATTGTTGCAATGTTCCAAGGTAAATCAGAATCAGGTCCTCGTGCATTAGGTAATAGATCTATCATGTATGATCCTAGAGATCCAAAAGGAAAAGATCATGTCAATACTATCAAACGTCGTGAATATTTCAGACCGTTTGCTGGATCAATATTGAAAGAATATGTACATGAATGGTTTGATCTTCGTGGTATGGATGATACACCATTTATGATGTATGCTGTTAAATGTCAGGAAGGAATCAAAGAAAAGATTCCAGCAATCATTCACGTTGATGATACATGTAGAATCCAAACAGTTACAGAAGATGTCAATCCTCATTACTATAATTTAATTAAGGCTTGGTACGATAAGACAGGATGTCCTATAATTTTCAATACATCTTTCAACTTAGGTGGAGAACCTCTTGTAGAGACCCTAGACGACGCTCTAAGGACTCTTGCAAATAGTTTGATAGAATACCTCTATCTACCTGAGTACGGTCTTATGATCGAAATAAAGAACTGATGAGAGAAATAAAAGAATACGAATATCCATATCAAGAAGATAACAGTGAATTGAAGGTGGCCATTCTTAATTCACAACCAACTATAACAGAGAGTTACATAGAAAGATCAGATAATTGCCACATAGCAACAGGAGTCGAAAGTTCACAAGCAGTTCAAAAATTTATAAACTGGATAGAAGAAACAACAGATACTAAGTTAGAAAGTATATGGGGAGTTTGGTATCGTGATGGTGGTGGTATCAAATGGCACACACATAAAGGAGATTTTAGATATTCATTTGCCTACTACATACAGGTTCCAGAGGGTAGTTCATCATTACATTTTAGCGAAGATCCAGAAACAATTGAACCAACTTTCTTCTATGCAAATCAAGGAATTTGTGTGATATGGGATAGTGATTTCCCACATTGTGTACCTCCTAGTAATCATAAAGGTAGATGTGTATTGTCAGGTAATCTAATATGAATTTGAGTGTTTTTGATGATAAAGTTCCATTCGATATAAGAGATGTTTTGTGGGAATTTTGTGTCAACTCAACTTTCAAATTAGGTTGGGAAGATACTGATGTGCCAGAAAAATATGATCTTAATATTTACAGTGAGTGGACTGCTAAGGAATTGGTATCAACTAATGTATTTCCCCATATTACTAAGTGTATAAATGAGACTGATTGGTTCGTAAATAAAAATCTTCAATCAGTTGTTTGTAATTTAATTAGACCTGATGATGTACATTACATGCACATACATCATGATCTGCAAGTTGCTCTATATTATGTTAATCTAGATTGGAGAGATGGATGGCATGGTGAAACTATATTCTATAATCCGAATAATGTAAAAGAAATTTCACATACATCTTTATATGTGCCAGGCAGGATTATTTTATTTGATGGATCTATACCTCATGCGATAAGACCACAATCTGTTAGGGCACCAAAATTTAGATTTACATTGAGTTTATTTTTTCAAAGATGAAGAGAATTAAAAGACTAGTTATTGTTGGTGGCGGAACCGCTGGTTGGATTACTGCATCTTGGTTTTCTCGTAGATGGGGAAAGATGATGGATGTAGTTGTAATTGATAAATCAGAACCAGAGAGAGTAGGTGTAGGAGAAGCAACTCTTTTAAGTTTTCCAAATGTCATGAGACAAATGGGATACAAACCTAACGATTGGATGAAAGAAATAGATGCAACATTTAAATCTGGTATTTTATTTCCAGGCTGGGGTAAGGAAGATAAGACAATATGGCATCCATTTTCATTTACAAGTGTAGGGGATACTAAAGTACCTTTGTATGATCTCTGGTCATCATATCAAGATGAGTATGATATAAAAAAAATATCTCCAATGTACGTTTCTTCTATGAAAAATAGAATAGAAACAGATTATATACATGACTCATATGCCTTTCAAATTGACTGTGGTAAATTAGTACAATTTTTACAAATGAATACTATACCACACTTGAAAGAATATATTCAATCCGATGTTGTAGATGTTATTAGAGATGGAAATGCTGATGATTTAACTGAATCTAATATAAAAGAATTGGTATTAGATGATGGATCAAAAATTACTGGTGATCTATTCATAGATTGTACTGGTTGGAAACAGATGTTGATAGGAAAGAAAAATGTTGATTGTAGTGATAGATTGTTTATAAATGCAGCTCTTGCTGCTAGAGTTGAATATAAACATCATGGAGAACAACACCCATACACTGCTTGCCCAGCACAGGAACATGGTTGGATATGGAAGATTCCTACTAGATCTAGAATTGGTACAGGATATTGTTTCAATCAAGATGTTGTAGATCCAGATGAAGTTGCACAGGCATTCTCTGATCATTGGGAAGGAAGAATAAAACCAGATGACATGAGATTGTTAGATTGGAAACCACAGTATAGTCAAAGTTTTTGGAAAGGTAATGTAGTTCCAATAGGATTAAGTGCTGGATTCATTGAACCATTAGAAAGTACAGGACTTGCACTGATGATAAGAGGTGTTGAGTATCTTGAGGAATCCATTTATGGGTGTAGTTATAATTCTAAGATAGATCCATCTTTCTTTCATACTAAGATGAAAGCTAGTTTTGAAACTGCTGTTGATTATGTAAGTATGCACTATTCATACTGCCAGAGAAAAGGTAAGTTCTGGGATTTTGTGAGATCTAAATACAAAAAAACTCCTTCACAGATTTTCTTTGAACAGGAAATTCAAGATCAACACAGACAAACTATTCAAACTGGTAAAGTGGGTTCTTTCTTTGATGGAACTAATTGGCAAGTTTGGTTATGTCAACTGATGACTGGTGAAATTAATCCAAAACAATATTGGAAAAAAGATGTGAGTTGTCTGCCAAGACTTAAAAACTTTATAAACAAAACTTTACCAGAAAATCAGAAGAACTCTGTTCCTCATTCTGAATATCTTTTACATGTAGATACATTATGAGTAAAGTAGTATGGTGCAACGGAACTTTCGATATCCTACACCCAGGCCACATAGAATTATTCAAAGTTGGAAAGTCTTTAGGAGACAAACTCATAGTCGCCACGGATACTGATGAAAAGATACGTCAAGATAAGGGTCCGTCTAAGCCCGTCAATAATCTTTGTGACAGAATTTCGATGTTACAAGCGATAAAATATATTGATGAAGTATTATATTTCAATGATAGAAAACAACTAGAGGGGTTGATAGAATTGTATTCACCTGATATACTATTACTGGGTGATGATTGGAAAGGTGGAGACATAGTTGGTATGTATGCTGCAAAAGAAGTGAGGTTCTTACCTCGCCTAAATCATTCAACAACCGATATCATTAAAAAGATTCGTGGCTAACGTAATTGTTATAGGGGATAAGTGTACAGATAAGTACGTTTTTGGGGAGTGTAATAGACTCAGCCCAGAACAACCTGTTCCTGTCTTGGATCATACTAAGATAGAAGAAAGGCCAGGCATGGCTGCAAACACTGAATTAAATCTCAAGGCATTTGGTATTAATACTGTTCTACTTTCACAAAGGGAAGAGATTACTAAAACAAGATTCATAGACACAAATAGTGGTTATCAGTTGATGCGTTTGGATGAAACTCCAGAAGTGAGTAGGATTGCAAATGCTGAAGTGAAGATGGCGATGATGCACATGAATCCTGATGCAATTGTTATTTCAGATTATGACAAAGGATACATAACTGATGATGATTTATGGCATCTGTGTCACAATTTTAACAGACCAGTGTTCGTAGACACTAAGAAGCGTAGACTTTTTCATAAAGATAATGTATTCTGGAAAATAAACAAGAAAGAATATGATCTCTTGGACAAAAACCATCTACCTAACGACACTCATCTGATTGTCACTCTTGGATCTCGTGGTGTTAAGTGGAGTGGATTTACCTTTAAGCCTCAGGTAGTCAAAGTATTTGATGTTTGTGGTGCTGGAGATACATTTCTAGCCGCTTTAGTTTACGAGTTTCTAAAAACATCCAACATGCAGAAGTCTATTGATTTAGCAAATAGAGCTGCTGCAATTTCAGTAACACATCCTGGCGCTTATTATCTAAATCAGGATGACATAGAATCATTATTCGGAGGAGGACATGGACAAGTTAACCGCCAGCAAAGCAGATCTGATGCACTTCAGGCTACAGGCGTGGCTAAGAGAACACACATGTGAAGATATCGCATACTTAGGAGAATCAGAAGATAACACTGGTGAGATGAAGCACCTCTATCGAATTGGTGAACATGAAGTATTTCACGATATGATCCACGATTTAGAAATGGTAGAAGTTGAAGATGATGAAGAGTGATAGAATATATTTTTAGAGTTAAGGGGTGTGATATTTTCTATACGCCACAAACAAATGGTGGTGGAGATTATTTCTTTACAGAATATTTAAACTTAGTTATCGAACAATATGGTAGAGTCCATCATATATTAGAATGGTGTAGTGGGCCTGGGTTTATAGGGTATGGAATGTATGCTATGAATGTTTGTGATCATATAAGTTTATTAGATAAATTTGAACCAGCAATAGAATTTGCAAAGAAGACTGCCAATAATTCATTTAAGAAAGATATAGATCTAGTAGATTCGGAAAAAGTTTTTCATCGTAGAGTTTTTACAAATACATCAATTTATCATTCTGATACTTGTTCAGTATTGGGA